>MEHZ011478445.1_pt1 | contig 119441 bp, 98 predicted proteins | sample 897221 | NCBI WGS metagenome assembly MEHZ01 (sample SAMN05514161, study PRJNA337945) | marine metagenome | isolation source: marine surface water | place: Arctic Ocean | collected 2007-12-13 | reverse complement strand
GGAGGAGGAGGAGGGAGGAGGAAGGAGGAGGCAGGAGGAGGAGGAAGGAGGAGGTGGGGGAGGAGGCGGAGCTAGAAAGAAAAGGAGGAGGAGGGGGGGGTGGGGAAGGGGGGGGGGGGGGGGGGGGGCGCGGACGGATAGAACTCAGTCTTCGTTCACACCGTATTGGCGATCGAGCTTTCTCATGCGCCAGACGTAGTAGGCGATGATGCCCACGAATACGAAGATGGAGCCTTGTTGGCCCATCCAAAATCCGAGCTTGAAGCCGCCGATCCGAATCCCGTCGAGGGCGTCGGCCAGGAAGATACCGCATCCGAACGAAACGAATGCCCAGATAACGAGCAGGGTAGATAAGACACGGAGGTTGGCTCGCCAATGCGCCAAGCGTTGTTCAGGAGTAGCCATGGAGAACACGGATGGGGGGCTAGCCCGTTGCGGTCAATCGTCGAGTCCTAGGCCGTGTTGAACGTTGGCAAGCGCCGCTGGATCTGTCGGGCTGACCCTCGCATGGATCAACGAATGCTCGAACGCGCCCGCCGGCTGCTATGTCAACTTCAGGAAGTCATCCGTGACCGCTTGATCGCGGCTCGCCAACGCCAGTCCCGATCGTTCGCCCGGGTCGCCGAAGTGACGGCTGCCGACACGATTTACCAGATCGATAAACTGTCCGAGGATGTGCTCGTGGCCTGGCTCGCGAAAAACTGGCCAAAATCTTGGCCCATTGAACTCATCATGGAGGGGCTTGAAACTGAGCTTACGTTTCCCCTCGGCACGCCCCTTAAGGAAACTCAGTGGAAACTCATCATCGATCCCATCGACGGCACCCGCGGCATCATGCACGACAAGCGCAGTGCCTGGGCGATGGCCGGATTGGCGCCCCATCGCGGCGCGCGGAATCACCTCGGGGATATCGTGGTCGCGGCCATGACCGAACTTCCAATCAGTAAACAATGGCGATCTGATCAATTTAGCGCGGTGAGTGGCACCGGAAAAGTCGTCGCGACCTCAACCAATGTGCTCGATGGGAAACGCACCCGATTGGCAGTGCGACCTTCCTCCGCGAAGTCGTTCCATCACGGGTTTTCCACCGTCTCGAAGTTCTTTCCCTCGGCCAAAGAATGGTTGGCGAAATTTGAGGAAGACCTTTGGCGAGAGCTGGGCGAGAGCAAGCCGGGCGCTGAACCGCCGCCGATTTTTGAGGATCAATATATTTCATGTGGCGGACAGATTGCCGAGATCCTGCTCGGCCATGATCTCATGGTGATCGATATCCGTCCCGAAGCATTTCGGGCCCTCGGCCTGCGCCATGCGGGCCTGACGAGCCATCCGTATGACCTGTGCATAGAGCTATTGCTGCGTGAGGCCGGAGCCGTGATCGAACGCCCTCAGGGTGGGCGCCTTCGCGACCCACTCGATACCACCTCGGCAGTGAGTTGGGTGGGCTATGCGAACCAGCACCTGGCGCGAAAAGTGCGGCCAGCGATCAAACGACTACTCGCCAAGAGTTAAGGCGGATCCGATGTCGGGCGTTCCTCCTTCGTCGAGGCGTCGGCGGACAAGAAAGCCTGACCCACATTGAGACGCGTCCTGCTGGGTGGGTCGCCCTTTATGCCCGACATGCTGCGTCGCGGTTTCCGCGTTTACTCAGTCTTTTCTGGACCCTCGGGAAGAGTCGGCGGCGGCTCCCCCTCCCAGCGCACGCTGGTCACCAATCCGTTGCGCAGGATCACCTGCATGCCTTTGACCTTCGTGTTTTGGTAGACCTTTTGCCGATTCGGGATTTGGTAATGAACCCGCTGCCCCGTCGCAATGTCGTAGTCGGAATGATCTTCGTAGCCGACGGTTTCTTCGGCCATGAATTGCTGTTTGAGTTTGGGGTAATTCCAGATTGAAAGCGTGCTGTCGTCCTCGCGGAGGATCTCTTCCGCGGGGTCCGGCTTACCTAGGACGATGTAGACCATATCCGTATTGTCGCCGACTTTAAGTTCACCGGTGCGGATCCGCTCTTGGGTGGTCGGAGTCCAGTTGTTGAACGCCGTGGAGCGCTCGTTGATCCGCGAGCTGATCGACTCACAACCCACCATCAACAGTGCCACCAAAATAGCTAAACAAGCGGTGATCTTCATAGATGGTAGGATGGACAAATGTGCGGATTGTTCCCAGACCGAATTGCAAAATCGGCGTGAATTCCTAAAAAATGAAGACCGTGCCACCAACCGCTTTCAACCGCCCCATCGACGTGCTCTTTATCTTCCTACGACTGGGTTGCGTTTGTTTTGGCGGCCCCGTCGCTCACTTGGGCTATTTCCGGGAGGAGTTTGTGGAACGGCGGCGTTGGTTATCTGATGCTGAATATGCGGACCTCGTAGCGCTCTGTCAGTTCCTTCCCGGTCCCGCGAGTAGTCAGGTGGGCTACGCCCTCGGGTTGCGACAGGCCGGCTTTTGCGGCGGAGCGGCGGCGTGGTTAGGATTCACTTTGCCGTCTGCAGCATTGATGATCGGGTTTGCCTTGGGATTGAGTTCCCTGGGTTCGCTCGAATCTGCCGGTTGGGTGGTGGGTCTAAAACTCGTGGCCGTCGCCGTCGTGGCTCACGCCCTATGGGGTATGGCGGTTAAACTCTGTCCGGATTGGCAGCGCCAATTGATGGCTGCCTTCACCTGCGGATGGCTCCTGACTTCCTATAGCGTGGGGGGACAGGTTGTGGTGATTTTACTCGGCGCGTTGGTCGGCCGGTTCTGGTTTCGAGACTCCGTCGGTGATCCCGCCCCGATCACCCAGGGTAAATCTCCAAAAAGTGGACTACTCTGGCTGGCGCTATTTTTTGCGGGTCTAATTGGGCTGCCATTGCTAGCCTTAGGCGGTGGTGAAACCATCGCGATCATCGACGGATTTTACCGGGCAGGTTCGTTAGTATTTGGAGGAGGGCACGTGGTTTTACCGCTCCTCGATGCATTCACCGTTGGCCGTGATTGGATCACTCAAGATGTTTTTTTGGCGGGTTACGGCGCGGCTCAGGCTCTACCTGGCCCGCTTTTCGCATTCACCGCTTTTTTAGGATCTTCGGTTAGTATCGGTCCAGGCGGGGTAGGCGGTGGCGTGCTCGCTTTGGTTGCCACCTATGTGCCCTCGCTACTACTGATTCTCGGAGTGATGCCTTACTGGGACCGATTGCGCGCCATGCCTGCCGCGCAAGCCGCTCTGCTTGGCGCCAATGCAATCGTCGTCGGCCTCCTTGCCGCCGCATTAGTGAATCCTATTGGCATTCACGCTTTGACCGAGCCCTTGCGTTTGGTTTTCGCCGCGATCGCCTTTGCCGCGCTCAAGTTCACCAAATTCCCGGTCTGGGCCTTGGTGGGCGTGGGGGCCGTAGTTGGTCAGGTCGTTTTATAGCCCCGACGTTGGGTGTTTTGCCCTTAGTGGTTTTGACCCGAGTGGTCGCCGCCTGGACTAGCGTTTGTTTTCGATGCGCCGGCTATAATGCCTTTGATACTGCCGCAGTGGAGCATCATGGAGCCGAAATAGGGATTTAGCACGTTTTGGTCGCCTTGCAGCCAGGAACCGCCCTTGCCGCCGAAGGCCATGGGGCAGTGCGCCTCATATAAACTATGTTCTCCCGTTGTGCCGACGTGATCGACGAGGTCCTGCATTTCCATGGAAACGGTGAGGAAATTCGCTCGGGCTGATTTGATATTCTCGGCTTGAGCGATTGCTGAAGCAGGTGCCGTGAAGGCGGGAAAACTAGGACCATTTTTTGCGGTCGCGACAAGCTCGCCTGCTGCCTTTTTCGCGCCCCCAAGATCATCCCCGGCCAATGCCGTTTGCGTCGCGAGATAGTTGGGCACAAGGCTGTCGACAAACGCGGGTTTGAATTCGTCACCGTGGGCCGAGGCCACCGTGGCGATGGAGAGAAGACCGATTATCCCGACGGCGAGAGGTTTGATGTAGTTTTTCATTTTAAGATTTTAGTTTGGTTTGTGGATTGAATTTCGACTGGAAAACGAGGCGGGTTTCTTCGATGCCGCAGTAAAGCACGGGCACGACGAAGATGGTGATGATGGCGAGTAACATGCCGCCGAAGGAGGGGATCGCCATGGGCACCATGATATCGGAACCACGGCCGACCGAAGTGAGCACCGGCAAGAGGGCGAGAATGGTCGTGGCACTCGTCATCATGGCTGGCCGCACGCGGCGATCGCCTGCTGCGATGGTGGCGGCCCGAATGGACTCGATGGTCTGCGGCTGTTGGTCTCGGAAAATCTGTTGCAGGTAGGTGCAGACGATCACGCCGTTATCGGTGGCGATGCCGAACAGGGCGAGAAAGCCGACCCAAACCGCGACGCTCAGGTTGATGGTGCCCATCTGAAACAGGTCGCGTAGATTGTGCCCAAATAAACTGAAATCGAGGAACCACGGTTGCCCGTAAAGCCACAGCATTATGAAACCACCGGACCATGCGAACAGGATGCCGGAGAAAACGAGTAACGTGGTGGCGATACGTTTGAATTGAAAATAGAGGATCAACCAAATCGCAAAAAGTGCGATCGGTAGCACGATGCTCAGACGTTTCTCAGCCCGCACTTGGTTCTCGTAACTGCCGGTGAATTTATAGCTCACACCCGCTGGAATATTGAGTTCGCCGGAATCGATGCGGTCCTGGAGCAGTGCTTGGGCTTGCTCCACGACTTCGACTTCGGCGTAGCCGTCACGTTTATCAAAAATCACATAGCCCACCAGAAAAGTATCTTCGCTTTTGATCACTTGAGGACCGCGCGTGTAGTTGATGGTAGCGAGCTCGCGTAGTGGGATTTGCGCTCCATCGGGCGTGGCGACCAAAATCTCTTCGATCGATTCAATCGTGTCGCGCAGTTCGCGTTGGTAGCGCACGCGGACGGGATAGCGTTCGCGGCCTTCGACAGTCTGAGTGATCGTCTTACCGCCAATGGCGACTTCGATCACATCCTGGACCATCTTGATCTTCACGCCGTAGCGAGCGATGGCGTCGCGATTGATGTCAATTTCCAGATAGGGCTTACCTACGATGCGGTCAGCGAGCACGGCTTCAGCTTTGATCGCAGGCACTTGCTTGAGCAGACGTTCGATATCGAGGGCGACCTTTTCGAGCGTCTCTAGATCAGGACCGTAGACTTTCAATCCCATGGGAGCGCGCATGCCACTTTGCAGCATGACGATGCGGGCGGCAATGGGCTGAAGCTTGGGGGCGGAGGTGGTGCCGGGGATGCGGGCGGCGGCAATTATCTCGTCCCAAATATCGTCGGGACTCTTAATCTCGTCTCGCCATTGCCGGAACGGACGACCGTCTTCGTCGGGAATCAATTCATCGGCTTCGTCGCGGAAGAAATTCTTATTTTTTCGGTCGTATCTGAAGGTGAGAATGTGGCCGCCTTTATCGGTAATAAACTCCGATTTGTAGGTGATGATCGTTTCGATCATCGAAATGGGAGCAGGGTCCAGGGGAGTCTCGGCGCGACCGAGTTTACCAACCGCCAATTCGACTTCGGGGATGGCATTGATCGCCATGTCCTGCTTGCGCAGCACATCCATGGCCTCGCCAATAGACGCGTGAGGCATGGTGGTCGGCATCAATAGGTAGGAGCCTTCGTCGAGTGACGGCATGAACTCTTTGCCCAAGCCGGGCATGGCGTGATCCATCGCCACATAAGTGTCCGATTTCTGCACAAATTCAGGTAGCCAGCTGAACACCTTGCCCCAGCCCAGCCAGGCGGCGAAGCCGAATATCACGATCAGGGCGCTGCCCGCAAGGAAGAGCAATTTGATGCGCAGAAAGAACGCGAGCAACCGCGCGTAGAATTTGATGACCAACCAGAAAACCCCGAGCAATCCTCCGACGGTGATCAAAACGAAAATGATGTTATGGACCTGTAACTCCGGACCAAGTGGTTTCCAGTCGGCCGCCAGCCAGAACGCGACCAGGACGGCAACCGAGAAATTGAAACTCACCAAGATACTGCGGCGGGCGAGCGGAGATAACCGGTCGCCGAAAAGGTGCAAAGCTGCGGCACCTACCAGCACAGCGCCCAACCAACCTGGAAACCAAGCGATCACGAAGGGACTGATTAATCCGGCAGCAGCGATACCGGCCCAGAGACCTAGCTTCGACCATTGCGCGCGGAACTTTCCGGCAATCAACCAGTGGGCCAGCGGCGGGATCACGGTGAGCGCGACGACGATTGAGCCGACTAACGCGAAGGTCTTGGTGTAAGCTAGGGGGCGAAAGAGTTTTCCTTCTGCCGCTTCCATCGTGAAGACCGGCAGGAAGCTGATTACGGTGGTGAGCACCGCGGTGACGACCGCACCAGAAACTTCTGAACAGGCGCGGTAAACAACCTCCAGACGACTCTCGTCCGGGGGCGCATTGTCCAAGTGTTTGAGTATGTTTTCGATCAGCACGACGCCCATGTCGACGATCGTGCCGATGGCGATGGCGATTCCCGAAAGCGCGACCACGTTGGCATCGACGCCAAAAACCTTCATGCCGATGAACGCGAACAATACGGCGAGGGGGAGAACCCCAGAGATCAATGCGGCGCTACGCAGGTGTAGCAGCATGATCACGACCACAATGATGGTGACGAGAATCTGTTGGCGCACCGCATCCTCGAGGGTGCCGAGGGTTTCATTGATCAGCTGGGTGCGATCATAGAAGGGAACAATCTGGACTTGGCTAATCGTGCCGTCGGCGAGGGTCTTCTTGGGCAGACCTGGAGAGATTTCGGCGATCTTTTCCTTCACGCGTTTAATGACAGCCAGCGGGTTCTCGCCATAGCGAGTGACCACGACTCCACCCACCGCTTCGGCTCCGGCTTTGTCGAGCGCTCCGCGCCGTAGCGCGGGGCCGAACTCGATCTCAGCGATTTGTCCCAACGTGATCGGCACATTGTCGCGCGACGTGATCACCGTCTTGCGCAAGTCATCGAGGTTTTGGATGAAACCGAGTCCGCGGATCACGTATTCAACAGCATTGATTTCGATGGTGCGGGCCCCCACATCCAGATTGCTACCGCGCACCGCATTGAAGACTTCGTGTAGGGGTATGTCGTAGGTGCGCAACGCGTCCGGATCGACATCGATCTGGTATTCCTTCACGAAGCCGCCGATGGACGCGACTTCAGCCACGCCGTCTACCCCTTGTAGTGCGTAACGCACATACCAGTCTTGGGTGCTGCGCAGCTCTTGTGGGTCCCATCCCCCGGCGGGAGCGCCTGCGGAATTCACGCCTTCCAGTGTATACCAGAAAACTTGACCCAGGGCGGTCGCATCAGGACCGAGTTGTGGCACCGCGCCAACGGGCAGGGTTCCGGAGGGCAGACTGTTGAGTTTTTCGAGGATCCGACTGCGCGACCAATAGAACTCCGCTTCTTCCTTGAAAATGATGTAGATCGAAGAAAACCCAAACATCGAGTAACTGCGCACGGTTTTGACCTGCGGGAGTCCGAGCAACGCGGTGGTGAGCGGATAGGTGATCTGGTCCTCAATATCTTGCGGCGAACGGCCCATCCATTGAGTGAATACGATCTGTTGATTTTCCCCGATATCGGGGATGGCGTCGACCGGCACGGGATCACGCGGAATCGCTTCGATCTCCCAGTCGAACGGCGCGACCATCACGCCCCATAGAATCAGCAGTCCGGTGAAGAGAACAACGACCAGCTTATTCTCCAGGCAAAACCGGATGAGCCGATTGATCGGGTTGGGACTAGGATCAGTGGGCATGGCCGGAATGGTCGGACTCGTCGGTTGCGGTGAGGTTCTCGCGCATGTTTCCGCACGTCAGCATCATGGCGCCGAAGTAAGGATTTAGCAGGGTTTCGTCCGATTGAAGCCAGTCGGCCCCGCGATCTTCATAAACCATCGGACAGTGCATCAGCACGACATCGCCGGTGAACGCGGTTGGGTCGGCGCGCACGGCGGCTATCAGCGCGTTCGAGATCGTTTCGAAATGAGGACGACGGATGTTGTCCAAATCGTCTGCGGCGAGCAAGGGGTGGATGAGGTCGGGCAACGCACCTTGATGTCCGGTTACCTGCATCATCGCGCTGAGAGCCTCACGCGCGGCGGGTAGATTGTCCGCCGCCAAGGCGGCGTGCAGGTCGAAGTAGGCGGGCATGACTTGGGCCGCAAGATCGGGCGCCAACATCAGTGAGTCGGATCCCGATCCACCGGCAGGAGTGGTTACCGTTGCGGTGACGCCTCCGTGATTATGCCCGGGAACGGGTCCGCCCCCCTCGGGGTTCATCATACTCGGCTTGGCTAGGATCTGCAGCGCGCTGTCGATCTTGAAAGCACCGTGGGTGACCACGCGTTCGCCTTCGGTGAGACCGGATCGCACAATGTAGACTTGCCCTGCCTTGGGGCCGAGCACGATTTCGCGACCTTCAAAGGTCGGGCGATCACGGTCGGGCAGCGCCACGTAAACCACCGCCCGACGCCCCGTGCGCAGAACCGCGGACGCGGGCACCAGTAGAGGCGCTTCCTCGTCACCGGGTTTCGCGTAGCCCATCTCGGCTGCCGGGACGAGATCCATGCCGCAGACGGTGCATTGGCCGGGACCATCCATAACGACTTCCGGATGCATGGGGCTGATCCATTTCCCCGCGAGTTCGGGCACCGCGACATCGCCGTTGCCGGTGAGAAGAGCCTCAACTCGGCCGGTGGCAAACATGCCGGGCTTCAGCCGCCCATCCGGATTGGGCACATTGACTCGGATTGCTGTCGTGCGGGTGCGTCGATCAACTTCCGGAGCAATAAAGGCGATTTTGCCGCGAAATACCTCGCCGGGGTAGGCCTCGACTCTGAACGAAACTTCCTGGCCGAAACGCAGCCAAGCGAGGTTCGATTCGAAGGCGTCAAGATGCAGCCAGAGCACACTCAGATCAGCGATACGAAAGAGGGGTTCGCCCGTTTTGACGTAGTCACCTTCTTTGACGTTTTTGGTGATGACCACACCGCCGAGTGGGGCCCGTAACTCGAATTCCTCCCCGGGGGTATTATTGGCGATAAGAGCATCAATTTGGGCGGGCAATAGATCCCAGAGGCGCAATTTTTCTCGAGCAATCCGGGTGAAGATGCTGTCGGGATCGGCGGCGTGGGCGGTGAGTAACTCCTGCTGAGCGGTGAGGAGTTCGGGACTGTAGATACGAGCCAAATGATCGCGGGCTTTTACGGGGACGCCGGTGAAATTGACAAAGAGCTCATCGATCCGCGCGGGGAATCGGGCCGTGAGGGAGCGCAGTCGCGTTTCGTCGTAGTCGAGTTTGCCCACGAGGTGCACTTCTGCGATAGGCAGCCGACGTTCGACCACCGTTGTCGTGATGTCGGCGAGCGCGCGGGAACTCTCACTCATACTGAGCGTGCGCGGACCCTCGTTGTCGTCTGAGTCATCGATCAATGGAATTAGATCCATGCCGCAGATGGGGCAGGCCCCGGGGCCGGGTTGTTGGATCTGGGGGTGCATGGAGCAAGTCCAGATCGACGGTTCATCGGGCGAGTCAGCCTGCGCGACGGCGGAGGTTGAGGCGTGATCGTGAGCGGAGGGGGACGGACTGAATATCCAGCCCGCAATCACGCCGACGATAAGGGCGCCCGCCACGGCAAAAGCGGTGGTTTTATTCATGATTGGAAGTGGCAACGAATGTGCCGAGCAAAGGTTGATTGATCAAAGTCTGCACCGTGATGTGCTGTTTCCAGGCGTCGGCCGACGCGCGCCAGTGTTGCAGTTCCAACTCGAGCAACGAGCGCTCGCTATCGATCACCTCCAGCAGGGTGGTGCCGCCGTTTTCATAAGCCGACCGACTGTTATCGAGAGACTGGCGAGCGAGTCCCAACAGCTCATCGCCGTAGAGTTTTATTCGACGATGGGCGTCATCAAGACGGGCAAGACTGGAACTCAGATCGCTTCGCAAATGATTGAGCCGATCTTCATACTGTTGGGCGATCGCGCGATGGGTGGAATCGGCATCCGCGCGGATAGCTTGGTTGCGGGAACCCCAGATTGGCAGACTGACAGAAAGCGTCACGCCCCAGGGATCACGACCCGCATCGGGCGTGGTCGGATTTACCGTCTGATCTCCGACTTGAATATAATTAACCCCCAGCGCGAGATCGGGATAACGTTCTAGCCGGGCGATCTCTCGACGGATGTCCGCGCTTTCTATTTTGCGTTGGATCATCTTTAGCTCCGGATGATTGGTCTCCAACGCGCGGGCAAGGTTGGCGGATTGCCACGTTGGTAATGCGGCTGGAACCGTCCATTGCGGGGCGGGAAGGTTCGTGTCGCTCGGCTGGGCCAACAGCGCGTTGAGTCGGGCGGCGATAGCGATGCGATCTTGTTGCAAGGATGCGAGTTTGTCGGCCGTGCGACCAATTTCTACTTTGAGACGAAGCAGCGCATTCAGGGCGCCGCCGGCGCGAATTTTTTCTTCTACGGTTGGCTCGATTTGTTCGAGTAACCCGAGGTTTTTGATGGTGAGTTTGATGGCTCGGTCATTGTAGCCGTAGTCGAAGAACAGGTTCGAAACGATGAGCGCGACGGAAAGCTGGCGGTTTTGCCAAGCATACCAGATGGCTTCGGCTTCAGCCGAGGCTCCCAGGCTCCGTTGATCTCGTTTTCCGAACCACGGGATACGCTGGCTGAGCATTAAAACGTTTTCCTGAGGCCCAGTCCGGGTCTGAACCGATTCGACAAAATGCGTCATTTGAAAAACGGGATCGGGTAGCGCTTTGGCTTGGGCCGTGCGTTCTCGCGCCGCGTTGTAGCGGGATTCGAATGCCTTCAAATCCGGGTTCACTTCCTGAACGTGCGTCAGGTAAGCTAACAGCGTTTCGGGCTGAATCGCGGACTTCGATGCCCCCAATGAGGCGGCGGCGCTCAACAAGAAAATGAACACCCGGAAGGGAAGAGATCGAGATATACTCATGATTTAGGGTTTGAATAGGGGAGCTCGAACATCGTCGGTTGAGCATGTTGCCGCATTCAATGGTTGGGTCCGGATGAGTGATCGCTCGCGCTTGGCTTGGTTTCGGAGCATTGCCCATCTGCGCAGCAGGCGTCGACTCCGGTAACGGCCGTATCCAGCTTCGCGAGATATTTTTCGGGATTGGAATTGAAGCGGCCCTCGCAGCGTTCGCAGCACAACCGGACCTCCCGGTCAGGTTGACCGTCGACCTTGTGCCAGATGACGACGGAATCACCCATCGATCCCAGATCCTCTCCCGAAACCACGCAGGTTTTGAGAGGATACGTGTCCGCGGCCTCGTGGTGGTTAGCCAGCAGGGAGCCGACGATAAGAGAGGAGAAAATCAGCGCGACCAACAGTTTCATACTGGGTTATACGCAGAGCAGGGCCTCACCCCTCGATAAACATGACGTTCTACTTCAATAGGTCTCCGGCGACGAGTTGGCGTCCGAATCGCACGCGGAGGCGGCCGCACATCCACAGAAATAGCTGCCCCGTGGTGAAGGCGTCGCCGCTGGCGGTATGGCGTCCCAGCACCGGAAGTCCCGCATGCACGCACACTTCATCCAATCCGGGAGGTCGTTGATTGGCGTAACCCGTCCGGTGGAATGCATCCAGATGCCGCATGGCCATCATCGAGGTATCAATCAGGTGGTTGTGGAATTTTGCGCTAAAATGTCAGTGGAGCGCATGGCCGATGATCCCGGCATCAAAACCAATGTGATGGCCCACGACTATCTGGCCTGAGATCGTCGAGAGGAGCTCCTTCAATACCTGTGCTTCAGGGGTGCCTTTGGCAGATTCCCCCGGCGCGATGCCATGGAGTTTAACCGCTTCGTTGTTGGGCGAGGCGGTTTGTTGCACGAGCCAAGTGCGCCGATTGGTCACGTCCAAGGCCCCGTTTTTAAGCGGCACGATGCCGATGCTGAGCAAGCGGTCTTTGTTGATATCCAAACCCGTGGTCTCCGCATCGAGCGCGACGAACGGCAAGCCGTCGAAAACAGTCTTGCGATCGATCTTCCGTTTCGTCGCCTCACAGTAGTGCCGAATGAAGTCCGGCTCATTTTTACGTCGACCCCAGCCAAACATCACCGGGACTCCAAACTGAACGCGAGGCGCACGTGGGTCTGAACCATCCGCACCACATCGAAGGCGTGTGCGAGTCGCGCCTTCTCGAGTTTTGATAGTTTGGAAGGATCGACGAACCGCCCGGAATTCTGCCGAGCAATGGCGGTTTGAAGTCTCAGGGTCAGCAGCACGTCATAGGCCTCCCGCGCTACTTTGGCCATCTCTTCGAGGGCGGGCACATTGCGCTGAATATCCTTCCAGCGTCCGCCGGTGGAGTAGCGCCGCAGTTGATTGTGTTTAAGGGTTAGGATTCGTCCGGCATCGCGCAGCGGAGCGATGGCGCGGCCCTTGAGGTCAAATTCACCAACATGGTCACCTCGGCTTTCGACCACGAATTTGCCCCAGAAGTTTAGCGGCGGCGGGGTTTCAATTACGAGCTCGGCTAAGCGTCGTTGCAGCCACGAATTTGATCGGACCGAATCAATGATCGCCTGACGCACCGGCCAAACCATAGCGGGATCTCCGGATACGAATCGCATGTCGTAGAGCACGATTCCTCGAAAGAGTGGGTCAGGCTCCGTGCTGGTGCTGATCACTTTGATTTCTTCAAGCCACTCCCGATCGGTGCGACACCACCGGGGATTCGACGCCATCACGCCGCCTTGGCAGCGGGCAATCCCACACTCTACCATTTTTGCCACGACTGCGTGGGTGAATTGCAGGAATGTTTTGCGATTCTTTTCATCCTCTTCAGCCGTGGCGGCCGCACCGAAAACCAACGCGTTGTCCATATCAGTGCGGAGCGTCTGCTCCCGACGTCCGTCACTACCGACCGAGAGCCAGGCCCACGAAACCGACGGGAGGGGGGCGCCGGCGGCGTTCATTTCGGTGGTGGTGAGTTCGAGTAGTCTTTGAATCAACTCGTCGTAGAGTTCCGCACAAATTTGACCGAGGAAGATAGCCGAGACGCTCGCATCCAAATAGCTGCCGGTGATTTCTTCCACCTCGTCACAGAGCTCGCGCAGTCGAGCGACGGTGCGGGCGTGTCGAAATTCCCGCAGTAACCCGGCGGGGTGGTGGCCACTCTGGGCCAACAAGTCCTTGTGGGTAAAAACATCTAAGGCTGGTGTAGCCGTCGTGCCGTCCTGGGTGACACAAACTTGTCCGATCCGTTCACGGAGCATCAATAAAATGGCCGCCGTGGCGGATGATAGTGCCGATACCGTGATGACGGGGCTCGCCATGATTTGTTCAACTGGAGACTCGCGGGGCAACTCGCCGGCGACGACTTGTTTCACAATGGCACTTTGGGTGATGATCCCGAGCGGGCGCCCCTCGGGATCAACGACGAGGAGGGAGGGTACCCGGCGCTTGGCCATGAGCCGGGCCGCGGCGTGGATCGAGGTCTCCGGCGTGCAGGTCAGTAGACGGTCGGGCGAACGGGGTTGAATCACCCTACCCCCGACGAGGTGCGCTTGTAAAATGTTCTTGGCCCGGCTCGTGATGCCTTCGCTTTGCAGCGCAGGTAGACGGTTCACTTCACCGCCAAGTCGGGTGGTCCAGAATAAATGACGATTTACGTAGTGCCGGGCATCGTCGCTGTTGGTCAGGAGGCGTTGGAGGCCGTTCCAGGGCAGGCCGTAGAGCACGGAGTCTTCGACGACTTTAGCGGTGGTGCGGGCGGGTTGGCTTCGCAGTAGCGGGGTAAGCCCCAACAAATCCCCCTCGTCGCGCACCGCCACCATCTCGGTTTGCTCGTCGCTGGTGATGTGGTATTCGATTCGTCCTCGCACGAGGACATCCAGGTCTTCGCCGGGAGGATCGCCCTGATGCCAAACTTGCTCCCCGGCGACCAACACCCGGACATGGGCACTTTGCGCCAAATCCGCGATGGAGTCGGGTGGCAGCATCGAGAATGGCGGAAACTGCCGAAGCGTCGCCGCGATGCGATCGGGTATAAGATTGGTCTCGTCCATGCAGAGGTCAGTTTTTTAACCACGAATGCCGCAGGATGAACAACCAATTGTCGGGCAAATTCAGCTGTCTTCTTGTGCGGAGCCAATGATTGAGGCCGGGACCGGATTATAGCGCAGACCTTCCAGTGAGCCTCCGTCAAAATGGGGGTTGCGGCCCAGAATCTCTTTCACGCGCATGAATCGCCAGAGGCCGAGTCCCACCGGGTCGCGAGCGAAGATTACATCGGCGCCGATGAATGCACAGGCGTAGTTGATGATCGGATCCTTAGGATGATTGAATGCCAAAATGTCGCCGTAACGATACGGAGGGGATACGCGTTTGAAATTGGCGCCGAGCCAGCTCCTTAATTCATCGGCTTTTACCAGTTTGTGCGACGGCGAGGAGAGGTTGGCGGAGATGAGGAAGCTCACTTTCTGGATGTCGTAGGAGACCTCCTCTGGCTCGATGTTGAATGAAAGACGGCGGGCCGTTCCGGGCATGATGCTGATCAACTCAACGTCCTCTTCCGTCTCGGACTCCAATAGGGCTTCCAATAGGGGTTGAGCGAAGGGGTTTTGATGGTCACTCGTCCAGTAGGCCAAGGTTTCGGAAATGGACTTCGCCGCCGTTATTTTGAGGCGCGGCAACACGGTTGAGATGGTAGATTGTAGTTTCAGGAACCGTCGAAGCATAGCTCGGTCCGGAAATTCGTGGGCGAGAACCGAGAAGTCACTCAACCCGTAGCCGTCGCCGAACGTATAACAGAGCTCGCGAACGCGTTGCACAAACGCCGCCGGAATTCCCGCTCGGGTAAATCTATCCCAGTCTGAATCCACCGGAAAGAACAATGGCCAGAGTTCAGATTTGTTGTCGGTCCAACGGGCTAATTCTCGGTAGAGTCGGCTCCGTTCCTCGACTTTGAGTTGCCCCAAAGCTTCCGGCGGTGGGGTCACGAAGAATCCGTTTTGATTTTTCGCCGGCCGCCAGTGTTCGGCAGCGAAAAGGGCATCCCGTGCCCGCGCGCTGATTTCTAATCCCAAAATGCGGCCGATAAATGCGCCGCGCGAATCCTCGCCGATCCACCATTGTCGGGTGCTGAACGTATCGAGATAGGATTCGATGGTGGGGTCGGGGGCCGTCAATTGAACGACTTGGAACTCGAGAAACCCGCCGGGAACGGCGGTCGATTCGCGAGGGTGAAAGGGTGGGGTTGGCGGAGGGAGCAGGACCGGCGCGAAGGCAGGAGATTTTTGGCGATATCCGCGGATTTCGATTTCGGAAGGCCACGCATACAGGTCCATCACATCGTCGAGTTTCATCAGCACGATGGGGACGAAATCTCCGATGCCATTTTTACTGATGACAATGTCGTCCGCGATGTAGGACGCCGCGTGAATGAGGCGCGGCTCGGCGTGGATCTCGGTCGACGCGTGCAACCCGAGCACATCGCCGAATTGGTAGGGCGGTGCGACGACTTCGTAGTCGCGTTCGAGCACCCGCATCGCCCGATCACTGGCGTTCTCTTTTTCTCCGGGATAGGCCATGAACTGCGGGTCGGGTCGCGGGTTGAAGAAGTTCATCGCGGTCCAGAAACAGTTGGAAATGCGCAAGACTTCATCGTCGGGATATTGATTGATCAACTCTTGGGGCATCCGTGGCAGAAGGTGCGCGATATCGAGACCGTCGAGGTCCGGCGAATCGGCGAGCATCTGGAGCAAATCGGCAATGGATTTAGTTTGATTGCGGGACCAATAGCGAAGGACTTCATCGCGTTGGCTCAAGCTCGCCCGCGTGAGTTCAACTATGAGTGAACGGGTGGTGGTCAGAAAGCGTTTCAATCGCCTGACTTCGGCGTCATCGGCCGCAAACGTCTCGAGTAGGTTTGCATCAGTGAGGCATTTCCGACCGTCGCGTTCGTAGGTTAATTTATCCAGAGCAGCGCGAAGCGGCGGGCTGAATTGAGCGGCGTCAATTTTTACCGATTTTGAGATGACCCATGGTAGGGTGTGCGTTGGATTGCCACGATAGATGGCTAGTCGATTGTAGATCGCCAGCCGACTTCTAGGCGACAAGGACAACAAGAGCTCAGGGGTGGTCTCAATCGCATTGGATTTCCATTTCCTGCCGAAACGGCTCCGATCAGGGGCCGTGAGTTCCGCATACTGAGTGTCGGTCAGGCCGGTGGTCCGCAAAAACGCGTAGATCTCATCCCAAGACAATTCGCCGAAACTCCAAATCCGAGTGTCGAGGAATTCAATTTGATCCAGGGCCTCTGGCGGCGGAGCGAGTTGGATTTGGCGGACGCGAAGGTTGCCCCATGGTCCGGGATTCGCCTGCCAATTTTGGACCTTTGTCGTCGGCTCAGGAGCCGGTTGAGCCTGCGCCCAGCCGAAGGAGCCGAAAATGCCTACGATCACAGCTCCGAGCAATTTACGGGTTTGGCACGACTGACAGAAAGTGGCCGAGAGGGACGAGGGCGATAGCTGCATGAGTGTGAAGGTGCCAATCTGACGTCCCATCCCCGAAATAGTTTCATCGAGTTGAAACTATTTCTGAATTTAAATTCTGCCCGGCCGAACACGGTATAATCCGGGCGTTCCATTTCGCGGGATGTGCCTATGTTCCGGGGAGCGGCCCGTCTCTGCTACTTAGAACGATCATGCTTCTGCAGAGCCAGCAATACGTCTCCGGGAGGTGGGGCGTCGGGATTGTCGAACGCGAGGGTGATCTCGTCGGCCAGCAATTCGGGTGGATTACCGATCAGCAGCCGCCATACGGCGGGCGAGGGCAACTCGCCGGGAGCGGCCGACCACATCTGGGGACGCACTCCGGCGACTTCGCCTGCCGTCGCGTAGTAGAGTCCGAATTTATCGTCATAGAAAAGATCGTCCGCCTGTTGCACGAGAGTTGGATCGTTCATGCCCATGGCGATCAGCAAGTAGTCATCGGGGAGGGCAGGGACATCGGCATGGGCGACCCGAGTGAGTTCTACCGCGGCGAGATCAAAGTCACGTCGGATGGCGGAGCGCACGGCCACCGCATAACCTCCATAGTTCAAATCGTTCAACTCCACGGTGGCTCGGTTGAGGGCGTGAAGCATCAAGCCATGCGCGCCGGCAGTGGCGGTGCGTTCGATCCGAGGATTCCCGAGCTCGAGACGGGTAGTGAGCACTTTGGTCCGCAGTTCGAAGTCTTTTCGGCTCGTGTGTTCGGTGGGGTCAGCGCGCAAAATATTCCGACCGCTGTGATGTCTCTCCAGATCCTCTTCGGCATCGACGTTTCCCGCGGATTTGGCGGCGAGACGATTGGCGAATTCGTCACCCGTGAGTTCAGCAAGCGCATCCCAAATCCAGGTTTGGTTTCGAGTAGAGTTGGGGTCCGTCGCGTCTTCGCCCACCCAAAATGTGCCGTCGCCGGGGCTCAGTCGATTGATCGCGTAGTCCAGCGCGCTGTGGGCGCCGGCGGCAAAGATGGGGTCATCAGAAACGGCGGCTGCATCGAGAAAGGCAAGGGCGATACGGGCCTGGTCAGTGAGGCGTTTCTGGAAAACCGGGATGCCGCCGTTGGTATCGGAAGTGGCCCGATAGAACCCCCCGTCGATCGGATCACGCAGAGAGGAGGCAACCCGGATACGCAACGCCTTGAGAGCAGCGGCGCGGGCTTCGCCGCCTTGTCCGATCAGAAACCGAAGTAACTCTGGTTCGGCACGGTGAGGGGAATCGCCGAACAAGCCGGTCTCAGGATTGAGCAGAGCCAACCAATCTTCGGCGGCGGTCTGTAGCGCGGCGGCCATGTCGCCAATCGGCTCGGCGGCGAAAGGCAAGTAGTCGGCAATGAGTTCGGTGCGACGCTGGGCGCTGCGTTCGCCCCCTTCGCGATTGGAGGCCCAGCCATCAACGACCCGGTTGGCGACGACCATAAAACCTTCTCGGCCCCATTCTTCCGTGGGAGGAAGGTAGCTGGCGGCTTCCAGCGGTTCCATGTTGGGGGTGAACCACAGATTGAGGGGCCATCCCGGAATCTTCTGATCAGCTACGAGCCACTGCTGACCGTATGCCGCGATACCTGGAGCGTCGGAACGATCGGCGTAAACACAGACAAAGTTCTCATTCAGAAACGCGGCTACTTCGTCGTTAGCGAAGGTGTCCTCGCGCATTGAGGTTGTGAGCTCGCTCAGCGAGTCGCCGATGACGATATAAAGTGGGACCGCGCGTTCGGCGGCTTCGGCCCGAGTGGCCTCACTCCATGCCTTCCACGTCATTTCGGCAGAGAAAACCGTGGAAGTTACCAGACCTGTGGTTATCAGGCTCGTTAGGATTTTTGAGATGAAGAACTTCACGATAAAGACAGATTAAGTGAGATAGATTAGCCCGCGGAAAACCAGCACGGTAATAAACACGATCAAGAGGGAGGCCAGGGTGCCGACTAGAAAGAAATGCAGCAATAGTGCTCATTGATCACGAGGCTCGAAGAGGCGGACCGGGCCAAGTGCGTTGGCGGTGACAATGCGGGGAGCACCGCCGGGTTTCAAAGGTGGCAGCATGATGACTGCCCGCGTATCACCGGGAACGATGAGTCCGCTTTTTGCCGGAGAGATTGCGGTGAAGTTGCCGCGTCCGTCGCCTTGGAAGAGGCGGCCGAGGCTGCCATCGAAACGACCAGTGGACGGTTCGGGACTGAAGTCGTTGCCGGCGACAAAGAGGTCGGGGAGATCGTCACCGGTCAGGTCGGCGAAGACGATACCGTGGATCGGAGCCATCTGCGCTGCGATGGGTAGGGGGTCGAATACGAAGGTCCCGTCTGGCTGTTGCAGGAAGATACCACTGCGCAGTTCGGTGGCTTCGAGCTTCATCGCTTTGTCCAATAACTCACCTTCGAATATTTCGTCGACTGAGGCTTCAGCGAAAGACGCGAAGCTCCGGAATTGGCGACGCAGTTTACGGAATGAGTAGGAGAGCTTGCTGCGTCCGCGGAGTGGGTAAAGACGACCGTCTTTGTCGTATTGGGCTTCGAGGATCTCGAAAATGCCGGAGCCATCAAGGTCGCCTGCAAAGACGACGGCGGGGTGTTTGGGTGAAGCACGGTATTTGGTGTTCAGGCCAACGTTGCCTGCGATGATGTCGAGGCGCCCGTCGCCGTTGACGTCGGCGACTTCGATCGCGCGCCACCAACCGCTGTGGGCGGCGAGACCGAGTTTCTCTGAAGCATCGGTTAGTTTCCCTTCTCTATTTAGCGCGACTTTGATTGCTCCCCAATCCGTGGCGGTGACGAGGTCGAGATCGCCGTCCGCATCAACATCCGCCCAACGCGCTGCCATAACGCGCCCTTCCAAGGGAGTAGGATCGTCGGTTTTGTCGTGATGGGGTTCGAATCCTTCGGTGGTGTTGCGGAGAAGCTTACTCCACGTCCAGTTGGGCCATTTCCCGGGAATGGAACTTCCGCCGACATACAGATCGGTGCGACCGTCTTGGTCGTAGTCAGCCGCTGTCACAACTGTTGAAACGTGCGAGGGATTCGCGAAGGAATGGCGCTCAAATCTTCCTTCGCCGTCACTGAGGTAGATGCGGTTATCGAAGTCTCCTTCAACGCCTCCAGCGCTGATGTAGAGGTCGATATTTTCATCACCGTTGAAATCAAAGAATGTCGCGCCGACGTCGTCGGCCGTGGCGGATTTACTCCACGGTTGAGATTCGGCCTGAGCGAACGATCCGTCGGAATTCCCGAGAAACAGGGTGCCGGATTGCGCGCGGGCGCCGGTTACGAAGACATCGGCCAGGCCATCGTTATTGACGTCGGCGGTTGCCAAGGCGGGTGCGGTTCCGCCGAGGCGGCGGGGGAGGAGGCGTTGGCTGGCGAGTTCTTCCAAGGGGTAGGCGTCGCTGGTGTAGATGAGGCCGCGGTCGGCTGAGGTCTCGGCGTAGAGGCTGGATGAAAGATCAGCGTGAAACTGCGCGGGGCGGCGGGCAGGTTTCATCTCCGGTTGCTTGATCACGAGGAGGCGGTCGGCCGGGGGGTGGGCGTGGGTCGACTCGGTGCCATTGGGCCAACGCACTTTTAGGGATTTGATGGTGGGATCTTCACCGAGGCCGAAAATAATGGTGCCGCGTTCGGAGGAGACGACGCCGCGTTCTCCAAAAACTTGACGGACCTGTTGGCCGGTCGCGGTGGTCAACGTGATCTCGGCGCCGATGGCGTTGCGATTGGGCGCGCGACCTTCGAGTCGGATGGCAGCACGGTGACCCGTCGCGAAGTCGTTGCGCATGAGAGTAGGTGGCCCGTCCTGGTTGCTCCACACGAGGTCAAGATCGCCGTCGTTGTCGAGGTCGGCCACGACGCAACCAAATGAAACACCCACTTGGTCAAGTCCCCAGTCGGCGGATACATTGGTAAATTGCAGGTCGCCGTCGTTGCGGAAGGCGAGGTTGGGCTCTTCGCGTTTGGCGGCGTTGCGCCAAACGCGGGCGCGGGCGGCGAGGTTGGGGGCGACGTTTTGTTTATCGACCAGATCAGCATCGATGAAGTTACGCAACATGCCGTTGGTGTAGAACACATCGGAGCGGCCGTCGTTATTGAGGTCGGCGATGCGTGCGGCCCACGTCCAACCGGTTGCATTCATCCCGGTGAGATGGGCGACTTCCTCGAATTGGTCAGTGCCGGTGCCGAGGTAGACGGCATTCCACATGTATTGGGGAATGAGTTCGGCGACGCGTTCGTTTTCCCAGAGGCCGCGTCCCATTTCTTCCATGCCGGTCATGTAACCGGCGCGGGTTTGGTCGCGCATGTCGGCGACCAGAAAATCAATTTCGCCGTCGTTGTTCAGGTCGCCGGCGTCGGCTCCCATGGAAAAGTAGGTCACGTGCGGCAGTCGTTCGTCGACGACATCGGTGAAGGTGCCGTCGCCGTTGTTGAGGTAGAAGCGATCCGGGGTTTCGAAATCGTTGGCGACATAGATGTCGGGCCAGCCGTCGCGGTTGGCGTCGAACCAGATGGCGGTGTGACCTTGGGACTTGCCCCAGATACCGGCGTCGAGAGCGACGTTGGTGAAAGTGCCATCGCCGTTGTTGCGCATCAGGTAGTCGGGCTGACCGGTGGGACTCTGGGCGAAGTCGAGAATATTGGTGGCAATGTAGGCATCGAGATCACCGTCGCCATCATAGTCGGCGAAGGACGCGTGGACGGAGGCGTCGTGGATATCGAGACCGTAGGCGGCTCCGCGTTCGGCGAAGGTGCCGTCGCCGTTGTTGACGAAGAGCAGATTCGGGGCGTCGAGCCGCGACAGGTAGATATCCATCCAACCATCCTGATCAATGTCCACGGCGGCTGCGCCGGTTTGGCCGGCGGGGTCGTCGCCCACATCTACGCCACAGACCGCGGCGATGTCGTGGAAGCGCCCGGCAACGGTTTGTTGGTAGAGCGCGTTCGGGCCGTTTTTAGAAACGGCGTAAATGTCCGGCATGCCGTCGCGATCGAAGTCGGCCACGGCCAGCCCGGTCTCGAGGGCTCCCAGGGTGTATTCGCGGAAGCGATCTCCCCACATACGCGGATCGTTGTAGAGGTTGGGCACGGTCAGGCCGCTTTGCTCAGCAGGTAGTAAGGTAAACGGTGACTGGCCCGCGGGGGCGGCTTGGCGCTGGGCCAATGGGTAGTCGGTGAGCGGTGTGGCGTTGGTTATACCGGCCGTCGCGCCACACCCAACTACCAAAGCGATGGACGCTTGGATTCCGAAAATGGAAAGACGAAAAGAAGTCATGGTGGTCGGTATCATTCTCTTCGTCTTACTCGTTCTCGTTCTCGTTCTCGAATTTGGAAGTGAGGAATTGTTCCGGCGGGGTTGCGCCCTCTCGGGCGCGAGAAAGAGAAAGAGAAAGAGAACGAGTAAGAGGGCGGAGGCGGGGGGGCGGGTTATTTCTTCCGGAGGAGCGTGGTGGCGAAAACATGGTCGGCAATTTTGATGCCCGCGCGACGACCCTCGACGACATCGATCATGGTGTGGATGCCACCCCAGACGCGGCTCATGTTGAGCTCGATGCAGGCTTCAGAAAAACTGTCGTAGGAACGCACGACGCCGGGAAGACCGTCGGACGTGGCCGAGAACTGGAAGTCGTCGGTGCCGATGTAGAGGGCCAACATCCGCGATGCGGCACCGGTGAAGGTCGAGTGGGCCGAGGTGTAGGTCGGGTGAGCGGGTGAAGCCATGTTTGGAATGAACTCCGGTTTGGCTTCGATGTGGGCGTTGAGATCGCTCGTTGCTTCACGCAAGGCGGTTTCGGGTCGCCAGTGGAGGTAGTGGAATTTCGCTTCCCAGGACGAGATGCCAGCGTCGGCGGCGGCGAGGTTGATGAGGGCGAGGAGGTGGGCGGATTGGGTGACGTCCAGACCTTCGCGCTTGATCACATCCTGGGCGATCACGTTCCAGTGCCCCGCCGGCGTCGCGGTGCCGAGATCGTCGGCCCAGAACGGCGTGGACAGCGTTTGGTATTCGTCGCGTTCGGCATCGTCACGGGCGCCGACCTTGGCGGTGAAGGCGAGTTGCTCGGCATATTCGGGTGAGTCGAGATCGAGAGGAGGTGGCGCACGGAATTGCGCAGCACTTTTCATCACAAACGGACGAACGTGGGCGACGGCGGGAGAGACGGGGGGACGAAAGGCCGGAGGGGTTTCGCGCCATTTGCCGACGTCGTTCGACATGATGGCCCCCGCGTAAGGCAAGTTGAGTCCGGCGTCGGAGCGATTGGCGAGGAGGCGTTGCGCCACGTACTGGCCCCATTTGAGGCCGGCGGTTTTGGCTTCGCCATCGGCGATACCGGCGAGGGCTTCGTCATAGGCCTTGCGAAGGACACGTGGGTTGACCTCGTTGCCCCAGATAGCTTGCAACACGGTGTAGGCGGCTGAGGCGATGGCGGCGTCACGGTCGGCTCCGGCGGGCGCCACCTCGTCGACTAACCACGGTTCGTAAGCTCGGTCGAATCCATTGACCGCATCAAAGATCGCGGCGTGGTAAGTGGCCAGATGCAGGGAAGCAATCGGGGGAGGGTTGCGAGAGAGGCGGGTGGCGTTGAGCACCTGATCGTTCCAGAAGAGCACAGGATTGGCCCACAGTGATGCTGAGCCCAGACAGAACAAGGTGATGAACGAGATGAATTTGCGGTTCATAGGAGAGGATTTTGGGAGGGCGAGCGAATTACTTGCCACTAAGGCATCGCACCATGTCTGGGAGCACCCGCAATCCTCCATTGAGTCCATTGTTAGGACTCGTTAGGCGCCGGAGGGGTTCTGAGGTGCTGTTTGCCCCTAAGAAACGTGAAAGTGGACCCGTCGCCGCGTCCTGATGATTCTCCGGAGTTTAAGGTCGCGAAGATGATCGGTGACACGTTTGGATTCTCGCCCGTGTTTAGGCTTACATTAATTTTTCTTGGATGGACCGTGGTGACCTTGGCGGCGGTGGAGGTAGAAGATCGGGGCTTTGTGGTCTACCGGGACAATTGTATGGATTGTCATTTGAGCAGGGGGATGGGGATTCGGGAGATGAATGCACCATCGATTGCAGGATTGCCGCGGTGGTATGTGACAGATCAGTTGCGTGAGTTTCGGCGCGGGCAGCGCGGTGAGCACGATGATGATGCGGCAGGTCAGCTCATGCAGATTAAGGCGAAGAGTTTGGGCGAACGAGACCTCGCGTTTGTCGGCCGGTTTATTGAGTCGATGGCGCCGAACCCTGAACGCGTGACGCTCGATGCGGAAATTACTCCTCGTGCTGAAGAGCACTACCTGAGCGATTGTGCGGCGTGCCACGGGGATCGCGGAGGAGGAGGACGCCGCGAGCGGGCGCCACCTCTCACGCGTCAGCCGGATTGGTATCTGCTGAAGCAGATGGAGAATTTTCGCACGGGGCGACGTTCGCATGGGAACGCACCGAGTCTGGAGGAGTTAGCTGAGACCGATGCGAAAGCGATCGTCGCGTGGATTGTGGCCTTAGTGGCGGATTGAGCCTTAGTGGAAATCGTGGGAGGCTTGGGCTGAGACTTCGGAGAGGCGGAGCGCCGCGATGGTGGTCGCCTTGATATGGATGATTCCGTGTTGGATCTGAAGTTGGCCGGTGATTCGCAGGGCGGGCTCGAGGTTGATGACGAGGCGGTATGCTTCGAACTTCGGGGGAGTTACGATGCAGTTGGCGACGCCGGTTTCGTCTTCAAGGGAGATGAAAACAAAACCCTTGGCGGTGCCGGGGCGTTGACGGCAAATCACGCTGCCGGCGACCGTGACTTTGATGCCGTTTTTGGCGAGAGGTAGATCGCTGGCCCGCCAGACATCAGGTAAGGAGGAGCGCACGTGCGCCATCGGATGCATGCCGGCGGTAAGTCCCATCAACGTGAAGTCAGCCTGCACGCGTTCTCCGAGCGACATGGGTGATAGGATTTCGGATTTTGGATTGGGGGTTTCGGAATGCGAAGAAGGGGAGCTGGAGACGTGGTTTGAGGGATCGAATCTTTCTCTTTCCTCTTTATCGTTCTCTTTCTCCTCGGTGGTGCTAGGTGGATTCGCAGTCGAACCGGGAAAGGGGTCAGGTCGGAAAAAGTGAACTTCGTCTCCCTGGGACTGCGTTTCACTTTTTAACGACGCGGCCCCCGGAGGCTGTGTTTCAATCTCTGCCGCGAGGAGCGGCTGCTCTTCAGCCTCTTGATTCTTGCTACTTGTTACTTGGTCCTTCTGCAGCGGGCTATCGGCCCGCTGCAGCAACGGTTCATCGGCGGACCAAGCGGCTTCGATTTGCCACAGCGCGGCACGGCGGTGAGTGGCGAAAGCATTGAGGGCGCCGCTGGCGGCGAGGGCGCGCCGATTGGCCGGCGAGAATGTGGTGCGAACGAGCCAATCGTCGATGTCGGAAAAAGGGCGTTCGGCGCGCGCTTCGAGCATGGCTTGGGTGTTCTTTTCGGAGAGTCCCTTTAGGTAACAAAGACCAAGTCGCACCCGGGGAATCTTTGGGATTTCCGATTTCGGATTTCCGATTTCGGATTTTGGCGGGGTGGCTCGAGGGGTGGGTGCTTTGCGCTGATTTGTTCTTTCTCGTTCTTCTTTCTCTTTCTCTTCTGGGTTCGGCTGGTCGGGGTCGTTCGCACCGGGTAAGGGGTCAGGTCGTGAAAAGTGAACTTCGCTTCGCTGCGTTACACTTTGTCTACGACCTGACCCCGTGGGCTCGGCCACCAACAGCGGCTGCTCTTCCGTCTCTTGATACTTGTTACTTGATACTTGGCACTTCGCTGGAGGCGGCGGAGCCACCTCCAGCGTGCATAACCAGTCAGACTTTTGGACGCAGACGGGGAGGAACTTCACGCCGTGGCGGCGGGAATCCTGGACGAGGGTGGCGGGCCCATAAAAGCCCATGGGTTGGTTGTTGAGCAGGCTGGCGACAAACTCGGCTGGCCGGTGGGCTTTTAGCCAGGTGCTGGCGTAAGCGAGGAGCGCAAAACTCATCGAATGCGATTCGGGAAATCCGTAGAGCGCGAAGTTGGAGGCAGACTCAATCAACATCTCGATGATGCGGTCGGACCAACCATGCTTGCGCATGGCGGTGCGTAGATTGGTGAGGCCGCGTTCAAGGCGTTCGGTGCCGCGACTGAATCCCATGGCGCGGCGCAACTCTTCCGCTTGGGCGCCGTTGTAGTCGGCGAGCTCCATGGCGCAGGCGAGCATCTGCTCTTGGAAGAGCACGACGCCGTAAGTGCGTTCGAGAATGGGGAGTAGGCGCTCGTGGACTTCGGGATCGAGGCAGACGATGGGTTCTCCACCGTGGCGGCGGGCGATGATGGGGTGAACGAGTTGCCCCACGATAGGCCCGGGGCGCACGATCGCGACTTGCATGGCGACATCGTAGAAACAGGCAGGTTTGAAACGGCGCAGACTCGACATCTGGGCGCGGCTTTCGATCTGGAAGACTCCGATGGTATCAGCCTCTTGCATCATTTGATAGGTCTTCGGATCGTCGGCGGGAACGGTGTAGAGGGAGAGTTCCTCGCCGCGGTCGGCACAGAGTTCGAAGCAATCCTGGAGGGTCGCCATCATGCCGAGACCGAGGAGATCAACCTTCACGATTCCGAGGTCCTCGCAGTCGTCCTTGTCCCACTGGACCACTACGCGATTCGGCATGGAGGCAGGCTCGAGCGGCACGACTTGGTTGAGTCGCCCACCGCAAATCACCATGCCGCCGGAGTGTTGGCCGAGATGGCGGGGCAGGCCGTGGAGTTGTTGATGGAGTCGCGCGAGGGTAGCGGCTCGGGGGTGGGCTCGAGGCAGCCCAGATTTGGCAAGTTGCTCCTCGAGTTCGATCGTGTGAGGGAAGTCTCCACCGTGAAAGAGTCTGGAGAATCGCCCCATGATGTCGTCGGAGAGCCCGAGCACTTTACCGAGTTCGCGAGTGGCCCCACGACCACGGTAGGTGATGACGTTGGCGGTCATAGCCGCGCCGTGCGGCGAGTAGCGTCGGTAGACTTCTTGGATGACGGATTCACGGAGTCCACCGCTGGGCAGGTCCAGATCTATGTCGGGCCACGACGGACGACCGCCGGCGCCGATGCGGCCTTCGCTGAGGAAGCGTTCGAAGAGGAGGTGGTTCTTCACGGGGTCGATGGCGGTGATGCGCAGGGCATAGCAGACGACGCTGTTGGCTGCGGAGCCTCGGCCTTGCACGAGAATGCCATGGGAACGGGCCCACTTGCAGAGGTCGGCCACGATCAGGAAGTAGCCGCAAAACCCGAGCCGATCGATGAGGGCGAGTTCGGTGTCGATCTGGCGGCGGTAACGAGTCGTGATGCGGGGGATTAGATCGCGGATACCGGCGTAGACGAGCCGGCGCAGGTGTGACGGCATGTTATCCCAAGGCGGGACGGGGAAATCGGGAAAGGCGTAGCCGAGGTCTTGCAGGGTGAAGTCAAGACGATCGGCGAGACGGGCGGTGTTGGTGATGGCGTCGGGCAGGTCGGCGAACTTTTCCGCCATGAGGCGACCGGAGCGAACCTGGCGTTCGGCGTTGGGGGCGAGGAGACGCCCGGCGCCGTCGAGCGTGGTGTGATGTCGCAGACACGTGAATACATCCGCGATGGAGCGAGCGGAGCGGTCAGCGTGGGTGATGCCGCCGGTAGCGAGCAGCGGGAGTTTCTGATTGGCGGCGAGGTCGCGGAGGAAGCGCACGGTGCGTTCTTCGCCCCGGACGCGGTGACGCTGGACTTCGACGTAGAGTCGGTCGGGACCGAAGATGCGTTGGAGGTGATCGAGGGGCGCGGCGACGGCGTCATTGCCGCCGGTCTGCCAAGCTGAGAGGAGCGGGCCTTCGGCGTCGCCCGCGAGCGCGATAACGCCTTCGGAGTATTGAGCGACTTCGTCCCAGGTCGCGTAGCAAGGGCGTTTGCGTTCGCGGAGATCGGAGGGGGTGGGGCGAATGTCGGGCGTTCCTCCTTCGCCGAGGCTATGGCGGACAGGAAAGCCCGACCCACATTGAGAGTTTGAGGTGGGTCGGGCTTTATGCCCGACAACGGTGGAGTGGAGCGGGAATCTTGGTTCCTGCTTGGCGTGTGAGATGAGTTGGCAGAGATTTTGGTAACCGGTGCGGTTGGCGGCGAGGAGGGGAAGAGCTGTGCCGTCGCGCAGGGTGATCTCGGTGCCGACGAGAGGCCGCACCCCGACATCGTTGGCGGCGTGATAGAAACGCGGAGTGCCATAAAATCCGTCGCGATCACAGACGGCCATCGCGGGCAGTTCGAGGCGCGCAGCCGCAGCCGCGAGATCGGCAGGCATAGAGGCGCCGCGCAAAAAACTGAATGCGCTATTGGCGTGGAGTTCGTGGTAGGGGGAGGAAGGCAAAGGAGGATAGGTGAGCTTGAAAATCGGCCCTCTTACTCGTTCTCGTTCTCATTCTCGAGACAGCGGAGTGGTCCACTTTCTTTAGTCTTTTCTCTTTATCTTTATGTTTCGTCAGGAGGGGCCTTAGAGGCAGATGAACGAGAACGAGTAAGAGGGGGGATGAGGGAGTGGGCGGCGGGCAGATTGGGGATAAAGAGAAAGATAAAGAGGAAAGAGAAAGATGGGCTTAAGCGCGGTGAACTTGGGTCTGAAATTCTTGTTACTTGTTACTTGATACTTGGGACTTCGCGGAGCGCGTGCTACTTGATACTTCGCAGGGACGCATCGCGCGTCCCTGCGCGCTAGTCATATTCACCATCTAGATGCCATCCGGTGGGAGTTTCGGTGAGGCGGTAGAGACCGTGGTGAGGTGGCCCGAGCGCGATGTCCCATTCTTCGCGCGACCAAGTTTGATCGGATTGCCACCAGTCGCCGCTCGCTCGCCAGGGGCCGTGATAATCCTGAACTTCACCACTGAGGTGATCGCTCCACACATAGGCTGGGGCGTGGGAGTCGGTTCCTAATTCAACTCGGGCGGGACGGGGCGGTCGGAAGCGACGGAGAGGGACTCCTAGCGCGGGCAGGGTAGCGATGGCAGCGGAAGGAATGGCTTCGCCAGTAGCGGGCGCGCGGAGGCTGGCGGAGTCGGGGCGATGGGTGTCGGCGAGTTGAGGGGTGCCGACTTGGTCGGAACCGAGGAGGGCCGCTGCGCGGGCAAGGGTTTCGGAAAAACCGTGCGGATCGCGGAGTCCGGCGTCGAACAGACCTTGTTGCCGATGGAGGGGACGGGTGGGGAATAACTCTAAGCGCACGGCAACGATAGCGGCATCAGTTGATATGGTTTCGAGGTGAGATTGGAGCGTGCGGAAGAGCAGGTCAGGGGATGCAGTAGGTGCGGGCAGACGAATCGAGCGTTGGTGCGATTTGTCGTCATCGAGCCGTAGGCAAAGGTCAATTTCGGCGGCAGCGAGTGCGACGCCTTGAAGGTCGAGGCAGAGGCGATCAACAAAGCGTCGCAGCAGAAACATAAGGGGGTCGAGGGATTCGATGAGATGCTCCAATTCTATTTCGGCGGCGAAACTTTGGGGTGGAGGGAGCGGTTGAATGGGACGGGTGCTTTGGCCGGCGGCGCGTTCCCAGAGAGCGAGACCACCGGGGCCGAGGCGTTGGGCGACATCGGCTTTGGACAGAGCAGTGAGTTGGCCGAGCGTGGTGATGCCCCAGAGTTGTAGGATGTCGATATGTTTGGGATTAGGGTCGGCGGCGCTGAGCGGGAGAGGCGCGAGGAAGGTATGCGCGTCGTCGATCGTGACGACGGAGGGGCGGATGGGGGTATTGTCAGAGAGATCGATTCTTTCTCTTTCTTCTTTATCGTTCTCTTTCTCTTCGCGGTTCTGGGCGACGGGGTCAGGTCGTGAAAAGTGAACTTCCTCCTTCGCCAAGGCTTCGGCGGACATGCCGCTTCGATCCATTACACTTTGTCTACGACCTGACCCCGCCGTCGCGGCCCGAGCACCGTAGAGGGCGAGGAGCGGGGTGGAGGCGAGTCCGGCGGTAGCAGTGAAGCCGAGGGAGGCGAGCCGGGTGAGGGCGGCTTGTAGGCGAGGTTGGCGTTGGTTGGAGGGGAGCGAGGTGACATCGGCGGTGGCGATCCCGAGATCGGTGTCTTCAACCAGAGGGGACAGGCTGGCGGAGGCGGCCAAAAGGGAAGCGCTGGCTTCGTCGTCGGCGCTGGAGTTTGGCTGTTCGAGTAAGAGGTCGCTGCAGCGGGAGAGGGCTTGTGGGGCGGTCAGACCGGGCACCACGCCAGCGGCTCGGGCGGACGGAGTGAGGGCCGTGATGACGGCCCGGCGATGATCACCGTCGAGTAGGGCAACGGGTTTGGTCGTGAGGTCGGGGCGAATGCGGAGCAGTGCTTGTAGCGAGAAATCAGATACGAGGATGGTGACGAAACAGGATGTGGGTTTAGGCAACGGAAGGAGATTTGAAATCGTTTCTCTTACTCATTCTCGTTCTTTTTCTCGAAACAGGGGAGTGGTGAGGCGAAGAGTGGTCCGTTTTCTTTAGTCGTTCCTCTTTGTCTTTATTTTTCGTCAGGGGGCTGAGGGGCATCTGACGAGAACGAGAACGATCCGCCGTCGTCCCGCGGGGCGGAACTATGGCGGATAAGGAACGAGTAAGAGTGGGAGGTGCGACGCCCTGAGAGGCAGGTTGAGAAGAAAGATCCGCCGTCGCCTAGGCTTTGGCGGACGAGTAAAGATAAAGGATAAAGAGAAAGATGAGGTAGGACGCCTGCGTTCGTTTACTCATTTTCGGACTCGAAGACGGTGGAGCTGGGTGGAGAGATCTCTCTCTTTACTCGTTAGCATCATCTCCGGATCAGGGGCGGGAGGGCTTACAGATATGAGAACGAGAAGCAGCACGAGGATGAGGATTAGTGTAGTGAGGAGCATGGGGAGGTGGGGTTGAGGGTTAGGCTGAGAGGTCGGTGGAGATGCGTTTTCTTTAGTCTTTCCTCTTTATCTTTATCTTTCGTTGGGGGGGGGGAGAACGATAACGAGAACGAGTAAGATTAAGAGGAGGAGAGGGGGCTGGGCTGGGCGGATTGATAAAGAGAAAGATAAAGAGGAAAGAGAAAGATTGCGTTGGGTTAGGCGGAGAGGGATTGGCGGATGCTGCGTTGGCGGGGAAGGGAGATATCCAGTTGGGGGAGAATGGCGGGTCGGTCGGTCTGGAGGGCTTGAAGGGTGAGCGGTTGGCTGAGTTGGAGGCGGAGAGTGGCGCTGGGGACGACGGCGCGTGGGGTGATGACGAGCAGAGTGAGTTCGGTGCCTTCGACGGCGCGTTGGAGGCGATACCAGAGCGGGGCAGGCACGCGGCGGAGTTCCGTGGCGGGAGCGTCGCGCAGGTCGAGCACAACTAGGCCGAGATTGGCGTCGCGAGCGAAGAGGTCGGTCACGCTCATCGCTGTGGCCGTATTACCGCCACGAGCCCAGACGAGGTGTTCTAGATCGCTGGCCGGAAGGGATTCCGGATTGAAGCGATTGGTCGGATCGACGAGAGCGGCGCGTTGCCCCTTTCGACGCGTGACGGCGAGGAGTTGGCCGAGGAGAAGATGACTGCCGCTGCTGGCTGCGGTGCAGGTGAGTTCAGTTAGAGCGGCGGTGGGCAGGCCACCACCGGTAGGTTCATCAATCTCGGCGATGCCGCTGGCTAGCCGCGAGCCTTCCCGCTGGGGGGCGGTGGGAAAGCGTTCGGCGATGAGAAGCCGAAGCGCAGCCATTTTTTCGGGCGCAGTAGACAAAGGAAGGAAGACGGAAAAGGGAGTGGATGGTGAGTGGGGTTGAGGAGTCGCGGGGAGGGGGAAAGAGGTCAGGTCGGAAAAAGTTTACTTCTCCCGCTGGTACGGGATACGTAGAACTCTTTGACGACACTGACCCCGTGCGACATGGCCTCCGCTTCGAGGTGGTGGCGAAGCGGTCTGATTCTTGTTACTTGATACTTGAAATTTGTTACTTCGGGTTGCTACGGCGTTCCGCGCCGTAGCAACCCGACCATGACTCCTTGGATGATGAGTTCGGCGACGGGTAAGAGGTCGGGGTAGTGCGGGTTTTCCGCTCGGAGGAAAGGGCGTCCGCGTTTCTGGAGGAATCGCTTGAGGGTGGATTCGCCGTCGATGAGGGCGGCGACGATCTGGCCGGGCACGGGTTCGCGTGGAGAGAGGAAGACAATGTCGTCTTCAATGATGTTGGCTCCGACCATAGAGTCACCTTTCACCCGCAGGCCGAAGATTCGGGCGTTGCGGCGGAGGCCGAGAGAGGCGGCGTCGACGGCCACGGTTTCGTCGGGTTCGAGGTATTGGGCGTTGGCGGCGGGTAGGCCAGCGGGGATGACCCCGAAGACGGGAATGGAGAGGAGCGCGGGTTTTGGCGACTTATCCGGTAGGGTGAACGCACGGGCTTTGCCGGTTTGGCGAATGAGGACACCTTTCTTTTCGAGGGCCTGCAGGTGGCGAGTCACAGCAAAGGGACTGGCGAAACCGAAGTGGGCTTGGATCTCCCGCAACGTGGGGAAAACCTCCTGTTGCTCGCGGTGGGCGTGCACGAAGTCGAGCACGGCTTGTTGGCGATCTGTTAACATGTGTTTAAATGAACACTATTCGGGAAACCTGACAACCCTGAGATGAAAGCATGCGCGCAAGCCGTTGGAAGGGCGTGAGCTACGACTGGTTTTTTATGATCCCACTAGGTGAATTAAGTAGGGCAGCATCCGCCGTCGTTCTTCCTACTCGTTCTCTTTCTCGAATCAGTGGAGTGGAGTGGAGAGAGAACGAGAACGAGAACGAGTAAGAGGAGCGACGGGAGGCTCTACGCGCTTAGGTCCGATTTAAACTCCAGGCGGCGGCTAGGCCGCGGAGGGGGAGGTCGGGGACGTCGATGGTGGATTGGGTCAGCCGGCCAGAAACTACGTTTGCAGCACCGCCAGCGGTGAGGATACGAGCGGTGGGTTCTCCGGCGGCGGTGAGTTCGGCCAGCACACCATCGAGGCAAGCTTGGATGGCACCGACGAATCCCAACACTGCGCCGATGCGCATGGCTTCTTGGGTGGACTTGCCGATTGCGGTGGTGACGGGAGTGGTGACGTCTTCGACTAGGGGCAACTGGGCGGTGCGTTCGTGCAAATAACGCGTCATGAGCGCCGGGCCGGGGGTGATGATACCGCCTTCGTAGCCACCACGCTTAGAGACGATGTCGAAGGTCACGGCGGTGCCCAAGTCGATGACTACAACCGGAGGCTCGCCCAAGGCACATGCGCCGGCGGCATTGGCGAGGCGGTCTTGGCCGATTTCGGGAGGGTTGGGATAGTTGATCGGCACCCCGAGGTTGGCGGTGTGGGTGAGTTGCCACACCGGTAAATCAAATCGCTCCAGTAGCTTGGGTAGGCGGATCGTCCCTGCGGGCACGACGCTGCAGAAGGCGATGCCGGTTAAGGTGGCGGCCGGTTCGCCCAGTGAGCGGATCGCCGCATCGATCTCACCGAGTTCCGTGGTGGGTAGCGTGGCAGTCGTGCTTGCGGCATCGTGGCCACCGGGGGCGATGAAGCCCAGATCGGTGTGCGTATTTCCAATATCGATACAGAGCAGCATGGCGTGAGTCAGCGTTTGGCGATGGTTACTTCGCCGGCGCGAAAACGTTGCGGGAAACCGCCATCGGTTTTGAGCAGAAGCGAGCCGTCGGCATCGATCCCGTGGGCGATACCAGTCACCTCTTCGCGACCGTGGAGCAGGGTGATTTCACGGTCGCGCAGTGCATCATAGCGGTGCCACAGTTCGGCGAGTCGATCGTGGTATTGGCCGTCGTGGAACTCCTGGCAGGCCACGAGTAATTTCCCCACGAAGGTGGCGGCAAAGTGGTTGAGATCGATCGGCTTGGTGGCGACTTCGTCGAGAGCGATGGCGCGGCCAGCGAGCTCTCCAGACCAACCGGCGGTGGGAGCGTTGAGATTGAGGCCACAGCCGATCACGAGGTCTCGGATGCGATCGGCATCGAGACGAGCCTCAGTCAGGATACCGGCGACTTTCAGACCGTTCAGCTGGAGGTCGTTGGGCCACTTGATCTGGGGGCTCACTCGCGCGTAGCTGGCGAGCAGGTGACAAAGATTCACGCCAACCCATGGCGTGATGGTGGGGAGCTGATCGGGCGTGACTTCGGGGTTGAAGGCGAACGACAGGTAGAGGTTGCCGTTGGGCTCGCTCAGCCAGTCGCGACCGAGTCGACCGCGGCCTTTGGTTTGTTCACGCGAAATCACCACAAGCGGGGTGGAGGTGCCGGCGCTGAGTTGGCGCATGGCTTCATCGTTGGTGCTGTCGACGGTCTCCAGCGTGATCACGCGACACGGGGTGGAGGTGGGTAGGCGCGCCTCGATCATGAGCGCATCGAGCTTGGTCGGACGCTCGGCGAGCCGGTAGCCGCGGGAACGGATAGCTTCGAAAATGAAGCCACGATCACGCAGTTTTTCCATGTGCTGCCAGATCGCTACTCGGCTGATTCCGAGCGTCTTGGCGAGATCGCTGCCAGAGACAAATCCGTCTCCAGAGTCGAGCAACGTGCGCACGATGGTGAGGTCGGGGCTGATCGCCTTCATGCGGGCCAGTCCAATCCGATGTCGACCCAAGTGCTTTGGTGCACGAGGGCACCGGTGGAAACGAAGTCCAGACCGAGTCCGGCCAATGCGGGTAACGATTCGATGGTGATGCCGCCGCTCGCTTCGGTGAGGGCGCGACCTTTGATGAGGTCGATGGCCGTCTGGGTGTCGGCGATGGAAAAGTTATCCAACAAGATCACGTCGGCTCCGGCGGCGAGCCCGGGAGGGATCTGTTCGAGTCGATCCACTTCAACTTCGACCGGAAGTTTAGGCGCATGCCGGCGGGCAGCGGTGATGGCACCGGCGAGATCCTCGCCAGACCCTAGCAGCGCGAGGTGATTGTCCTTGAGCATCACGCGGTCGAAGAGACCGAGGCGATGATTCCAGCCGCCGCCGCAGGCGACGGCATATTTCTCGAGCATGCGATAACCGGGGGTGGTTTTACGGGTATCGAGCAGACGGGTCCGGCCTTCGCCTAGAGCGGTGACATAGCAGCCCGTGAGCGTGGCGATACCGGAGAGACGTTGGAGGAAATTCAGGATGACTCGCTCGGCCGAGAGCAAATGCCGCGGGTCACCGGTGAGGGTGGCGAGCGTATCGCCGGGGCGGACTCGGGCGCCCTCGCGCACATGGAGTTGGGCGCGGCAACCTTCGCCGTAGGTCGACAAGATCAGGGACAGCAACGGCAGGCCGCAGGCGATCAGCTCCTCGCGGGCAACCACATTGGCGTCGGCCAGACGGGGTGTGGTGGTGAGGCACCCGGTGGAGTGATCACCAGGAGTGACGGGCGGTTTACGCAATCCGAGTCCGGCGAGATCCTCGTCTCGAGCCATGGCGACGAGTTTACGCAGGTGGACCAGGTCCAGGTCGTCCCAGGTCAGGCGGTGGAGGAGAGCTTCGGAGAGGGCGGCAGACATCTTTGTAAGGAAAGCTATAAGGCGCGGCGCGCGGCGCGCGAATGTCAAATGACCGTTCTCAAATATCTCACGGCGGAGAAGCCGCGGCAGCGGAGATCTTTCTCTTTATCTATCTCATCTGGTCTGGGCTGCAGAACTGAGGGGGCTGGTGGAACCGGTGGGAGGAGAAAGATGAAAGATAAAGAATAAAGAGAAAGATGGGGATTGGCGGGAGAAGGGTTGCGGGGAGGTGAGGAGCGACCCCATCTTCCCCGGATGACGTTAGACGAATTTAAGGCGTTGTCGGATGTATCGGAACTGGACCAAGCGCTGCAGGCGCTCTGGCAAGACCGGAATGGTAATTGGGACCAGGCACACGACCTCGCTCAAGCCGCCAATAATGCGCAGGGCGATTGGGTGCATGCCTATTTACACCGCAAGGAAGGCGATATCGGTAACGCAGGTTATTGGTATAGCCGGGCCAGTCAGCCGCGGGTCAGTGCGGGAGTTTTACTCGAAGAGGAGTGGGACCAGATCGCGACAACCCTGCTCGCGAGCGGAGATTAATCTACGCGGTGCATCTCGCTTATTCTCCGCGAGCGTCGCGGTAGGGGATGTGCCCCGGACTCAGGAACTGCGGGCTTCGTGAGAGCGTGTCTGCGATGATCGCCTCGAGGGCGGTGGCTCGCGCGTCGTTGCCGGTGGTGCGATCCAGTTGCACGGCTTCGCCGTATTTACGTAGTAGGCGCAGACGCTCGTCATCCTGCCACATCAGCATCGCGTAGGCTTCTTTGCCGATGCCGACGAAGGGAAGCGTGAATCGGTTCAACACCAAGCCCGTTTGGTTGAAGTAGCGTTTCACGGCCAAATCAGCCAAACCTTTAGCCGTATGGATTTCCTGTTCCAGGAAGATGGGCGGTCGGTTGCCTTCGACGACAACCCGGGGCAGGCGGATGATTTTATTTTTGGGTTTGGCGGACAGACCCAGAGGGTGAGGCGAATCGCTCGGAGCGGTTTCTTGTTTGGCCCGGAATTTGGGCAAGCTTGCCGTTAAGGCGTTGCTCACTTCTGACGAAAGGTGCCGCTGGTCTGAATCCTCAACCGCCGCGATCGCCAGCGGATGGAATGCACCAACGGTGCTTCCGATGGTGAGCAGTTCGATAAGCTTCGTGAGTTTCATGCGGACGAGCGGACGCATTGATTCGGGCTTAGTTGCCCTTGGTCTCGCGGTGCAGCGCTGACGGGGCTGGCAGGTAGTTTGGACGAATCGTGGCGTCTTGAATCATTTCCCGAGCTTCGTCGGCCTTTTCATCGTCACCCAATATCTCCAAGGTGTCGGCCCGGTCGTTATACTGGGTGATGCGGCGCAGGCGTTCGTCTTCCGCCCACATCTCCATGGCGATGGCTTCGTTAGATTTCCCGATGATGGGGATGTGATGCTTGTTGAGCGCTTGAGCGGCGCCGCCGAAATAACGTTTTACCGCGATCTGTTGCAGACCCTTGTCGGTGTTGAGCTGACGCTCGGTGAAGATGGGGGGGCGTCGGCCTTCCACGACGACTTGAGGCAGGCGCACGATTCCATTCTTAGGCTTACCGTAGAGTTCCTCTTGCTCCGGGGTCCGCTTCGGCTTCGGTGGCGGCGGATTATATTTCGGCATGGCGTCCGCCAAGGCCGCCGCGAGGTTATCTGAAACTACTCGAGTCCGTTTCGATGTATCTTCCTGAGCAGTCAGGACCGCAGGAACTAAGCTAAACAAACAGGCAAAAAATCGGATTCTATTGCACATATTCTTATTGGACCAGCGGATTGAAGATTCGTTCAAATCGAAGGAAATTAGGGATAAGTCCGAATCTCTAGTCATCACAACCTAGTGAGACAAGGTTGAGTGGTGGAAAACGGGTAAATATGCGTCAGAAACGCCTAAGGAACTCATCATCTAGGCGGATTGATCGGATCAAAACTGAATCTGATTTCCATGGATTCGGAGACTTTTTCAGTGCGCAGGTATTTTTCCTCCCCGTTTTCGTCGCGGGTCCAGTGGACTTCCCGGGCGGGTTCGATGTCCCATGATTCGATCGTGGCGGTGGCCGCCGCGATGAAGACCTCGGCGAGATCATTCATGGGACCGACTCGGTTCCAACTCGGGTGAATGTCGCGGGCCATGCCGTTTTCGTCGAATGTGACGGTGAGGTAAACGATGCATGCTCCTGCGTTGGCTTCACGAGCGGCTGGCGGATAATCGGGTTGAGTGAGCTCCGTGCGCGGATGAGCCGCGACGTAATGGGTCCAGTTTCGCGCAACCTGGGTGTCGGTGGGTTCCTTTTGGCGGGTCGCGAGGGTGCGGGGAGCTCCTTGAATTTCAAACGAACCGCTGCCGACGGCTTGGCTCGCCGGAGCGCGGCATCCACCAACAAAAAGACAAACTGTGCCTAGCGCGCCGAGGAGTAAGCAACGGCGACTCGCATTCATGAGCGAATTTGGCCGGTGCCGGTTACGACGTATTTATAGCTGCAAAGTTCGGGTAATCCCATGGGGCCACGGGCGTGGAGGCGATCGGTGCTGATGCCAATTTCGGCGCCGAAGCCGAACTCGAATCCATCGTTGAAACGGGTGCTCGCATTCCAAAAGACCGCGGAGCTATCGATGGCCGCCTGAAAGCGGGCCGCAGCTACCGCATCGCCAGTGATAATAGTTTCACTGTGGCCGCTGCTGTCGCGATTGATGATCGCGATGGCGTCTTCCAATCCGTCGACCACCTGAACGGCCATGATGGGTCCCAGAAACTCGTCTTTGAAATCGGCGGCGGTGCCGGCGACATGGGCGATGTCGGCGGTCGCCAGAATGGCGGCGGCGCGTTCATCTACTCGGAGTTCGACGCCTGCCTGAACGAGCGCACGGCCTACACGAGGGAGGAGGATGTCGGCGGCGGCGGAATCGACCAACAATTGCTCGGCCGCGTTGCACACGCCGGGCCGCTGGGTCTTCGAGTTGACCGTGATAGATTCGGCCAGCGCGGGATCAGCTGACTTGTCGAGGTGCACGAAACATACGCCGGTGTAGTGCTTGATGACCGGGATGGTGCTATTCTGGGCGACGAAACGGATAAGTCCTTCACCGCCGCGGGGGATGATACAATGAATAAGCTCGTCGAGCTTGAGCAGCGTGTTGAGCGCGGCGCGATCCGTGGTGGGGATCAGTTGCACGGCTTCGGGCGGAAGGTCGGCCGCGGACAACGCCTCGGCGATCAGAGCGGCCAATGCGGTGTTGGTGTGGAAGATCTCCTTACCGCCACGCAGGATGACGGCGTTGCCGGATTTGAGGCAAAGGATCGCGCAATCGATGGTGACGTTCGGGCGGGCTTCGTAGATGATACCAATCACCCCGATGGGCACGCGGCGTTTTTCGATCACGAGTCCATTGGGACGGGTGGTGGTCTCTAGAGCGGCTCCGACGGGATCGGGTAGCTTGGCGACCTGGCGCACGGATTCCGCGAGTTGGTCGAGCCTTTCGGGAGTCAGGGTGAGACGATCGATCTGCGCGGAGGTGAGGCCGTTGGCTTCGGCGGCATCAAGATCCTTTTGATTGGCTACTTTGAGCGACTCTGCGGCAGCGGGAATGAGTTCGGCCAATTTCTCGAGGGCGGCATTTTTTTGCGCCGTTGGGACCGTCGCCAGCACATGGGAGGCAGCGCGGGCGCGCTCGGCGATTGAGGTTACGATTTGGGCGAGTTCATCAGACATCCCTCTAGAACGCTGATTTGTTGAACCCTGAAAAGGGGAAACTTGAGCCTTCGGGGGTAGGCTAGGTGGCAAAACCTGACGAATCGGCTTGGCCGGCACGAGCACATCGACCGGTGTGGTCGTGCGACGATTGAGGAAGGAAACTCCGATCACGACCAATGCGGTGGCGATTGCGATCAGTGGAAAACCGAGTAACCAGGCTGGAATCTCGTCGGATTCGGTCACTGCGTTCGGACTCAACACGCGATCGATCACGGGCAGCGAAATCACAAAGCCGTTGTGAACCGCGTGCATGGCGATGCTAAGTCCTAGCGAACGCGTGCGGTAGTAGGTCCACCCGATGAGAAGCCCCATGATGAAGGTTACCGGGGCCTGCCAAATGTTGAGATGCAGGGCGCTGAAAAGCAGGGCACTGATCAGAATGGCTTTGCGCGGAGCGATGGTGCGCAGCATCCCGCCCAGCACCATGTAGCGATAGATGAATTCCTCCGTGAATGGTGCCATGATAACGGCCAAGAATACGGCGCCGAACGGGTAAAGCATCGGGTTCAGCAGTTCCTCCATGGGATTTTCCTCCATCCCCATTTCCAGGAGCCAAGGGTAAGCGTAACTGAGGAGAGATATAGACAACCAAACCAACCCCGTCGAGGGCGGTAAGTGGACCGTGGGATTTGGAAACCGAGTTGATCGCTAACATGGGGCCAACTGGAGAAGGATGTTTCGCCGGTGGCGAAACGATTCAGCCGAACCATGACCATTGGCCCATTTCGGGCTAGGGCTGAAGTCATGAAAGACCCCGGGGGTAATCAGCCAGAATCTATACGGGGTCTCAGCTTAGGTTCTCTAGCCGGGATTTCAGATCGGCGAAAATGTCGTCAGGAATGATGGGTCCGAGATGTTTCACCGTTTCGGCTCCGACGTGGGAGGCAATCTTGCCGCTTTCGGCGAGCGATTTACCGCGGAGTTGGGCGGATAGGAATCCGGCCGCCCAGGAATCCCCGGCACCGTTGGTATCCACCACGTTGTCGACCACAACGGGTTCGATGCGGTGAAGTTCGTCGCCTTGGGCGATCCAAGCGCCGTCTTTGCCGACTTTCACGGCGGCGATCACGCCGTGGCTGGCGAGGCGCTTCGCGAGTTCATCGTAGGGGGACGTTTCGTCTTCGAAGAGGGCGCGAATCTCGTCTTCGTTGGCGAAGACGATGTCGATGCCGGAAGCGAGTTGTTTGAAGATCCACGGGCGCGTGGCGTTGATCACTTCGAACGAGGCGAGATCGATACTCACGGTGCAGCCGGCGGCGCGGGCCGCGGCCAACACAGCATCGGCGAGGGCTTCGTTGAATACGAGGTAGCCTTCCATGTGAGTGTGGCGGCAGCCCTCGAAATCGGCCGAGCTGATCTCATCAGGCGAAAGCGTCATGGCGGCGCCGAGGTCGGTGCGCATGGTGCGATCGGCGTCGGGGGTGGTCAGGATGAGCGAACGCGCGTTGGGCACCTCGCCGGTTTTGAAACGGGAGCTGTCGATGCCGAGCGCTTCGAAACGATTACGGTAAGTCGCGGCGACGTCACAGTTACCGAGCTTGCCTAGGTAAGTGGTGCGGAGACCGAGACGGGTGGCGTTGAGCGTCGCGTTGGCTGCGGAGCCACCTGTCGAAGTAATGGTCTGGTCGGCCAGAGCGGTCAGAATAGCGGACATCTCAGCGTCGTTTACCAGCACCATACCTCCTTGATCGCCTGCGACGTGGTCACGGAGAAACTCGAACGGGACGGTGGCGATCAAGTCCATGATGGGTGAACCCACGCCAATGAGGTCTAGTTTAGCAGAGGAGGAGTCGGAGGAATCGGACATAATTCTTAAAATTGGAGGTTCGGCGGTGGTCAGTTGGAAACTTGAAGATTGGTGGCGAGGAGGGGTTCGTCATCGATTTCGACGATGATTCCGTAGTCCCCGGGATCTTTGAAGGTCAAGTTACGGACCTCGTTGATGAGGTTGATGCGCTGAATGGGACCCTTTGATTTGAAGGGACGCTCGATCAGCGGCTGGAGATTCATAGGATCGAGGCCCATAGAGAGTTTGATCTTGTGGTCGCCCTCAGGCACGTCGCTCAGGGTCAGGAACCACACCATGAAGGGGTGAGTGAGTGGAAACTGGCGACCCCGGATATTTGAGAAAATACCGAGGATGGTGTGCTTGCCGGTGGCGGGGTCGATATGGACGCCGTCACAGGTGAGCCAGGCGAGGACTTGTGGTTTCGATTGCACGAGAAATCCAAATGGGGGCAGCGAGGGGCACGCTGGCAAGCGGGAATGGCTTGGCGGCACGGCGAATCCGGCTTTGCTGGAGGGGATGGAGGAATTTCGGATTATAATCGAAGATACTTTGCGAAACCTCGCCGCCTACCCGCGGTGGCTGGTGGCGAGCTGTGGTTTGATAGTGGCTCTGGCGCTGCTATGGGTCGCGGGTAAGCTCCTGAAGCTGACGGTGAAGATCCTGCTCGCACTGGCGGCTCTGGCGGTGATTTGCGGGGCGATTTGGTGGGGATTGGGTTACGTTTGACCGGATCGATTTCGTCCCAAACAGAGCTTTTCCTTGTCTCGTCCCGTGTGCCCCCAATAACCGGTATCGATGAAATATATTTTCGTGACCGGTGGGGTGGTTTCTTCCTTGGGCAAGGGGCTGACAGCGGCGGCACTTGGCGCGCTGCTTGAAGTGCGTGGATTGAAGGTCCGCATTCAGAAGTTTGACCCGTATTTGAACGTCGATCCCGGCACCATGAGTCCCTTCCAGCACGGTGAGGTTTACGTGCTCGAAGACGGTGCTGAGACCGATCTCGACCTGGGTCACTACGAGCGCTTTACCAGCGGCAAGCTTTCCCGGCTCAACAGTCTGTCGTCAGGACAGATTTACGAGAGTGTCATCCAAAATGAGCGCCGCGGCGTTTATCTCGGCAACACGGTGCAGGTGATCCCGCATGTTACCAACGAGATCAAAGAACGTATTTATCAAGGCGCCAAAGATGTGGATGTCTTGATTACCGAGATTGGCGGCACCACGGGTGACATCGAAGGATTGCCATTTTTGGAGGCCATGCGCCAATTCGCGCTCGAGGCCGGCCCCCGCGAATGTCTCTTCATTCACATGACTCTCGTGCCCTACCTTGGTGCCGCGGGTGAACTGAAGACTAAACCCACCCAGCAGTCGGTCGCGAAACTGCGCGAAATTGGTATTCAGCCCCACATCGTCGTTTGCCGTTGTGAGCACGCGATGGATCACGGCATGCGCGACAAGATTTCGATGTTCTGCAACGTGCCCGTGAAAGCGGTCGTCGAATGCCGTGACGTGAGTTCCATCTACAAGCTACCGCTTGCCCTCGAGAAGGAAGGCCTGGACGAACTCGTGGTCGATCTATTCGGCATGAAGCGTCCGATGCCGGACAAGAACATGTGGAACGACATCGTGAAGCGCATCGAGAATCCGCGCCACGAAGTCACCATCGGTGTCGTCGGCAAATACATCGAACTACAGGACGCCTACAAATCAGTCTACGAATCCATCACCCACGCGGGCATCGCCAACTACTGCCGCGTGAATGTGAAGCGCATCGACGCCGAGGACCTCGAATCCCGCAATGGCATGAACCTGCTCAAGGGCCTCGACGGTATTCTCGTGCCGGGTGGCTTTGGCGATCGGGGCACGGAAGGCAAGATAGCGGCGGCGCGCTATGCCCGCGAAAATAACGTGCCTTACTACGGGTTGTGTCTCGGTCTGCAGATCGCGGTGATCGAGTTCTGCCGTAACGTGCTTAAGCTCAAAGGCGCGAACTCACTCGAATTTGATCCCGAATCGCCCGATCCCGTCATCACCATGATGGAGGAGCAGAAGAAGATCATCGATAAGGGAGCCACGATGCGGTTGGGCAGTTATGAGTGCTCGCTCCAACCCGGGACTCTCGCCCGCCGCGCTTACGGCCAGGATAGTATTCGCGAACGTCACCGTCACCGCTTCGAGGTAAATAACGATTACGTCGGGGCGATGCAAAAAGCCGGCATGGTTTTCAGCGGCATCAACCTACGTCGGAATCTCGTGGAGATCGTGGAAGTAAAGCATCACCCTTGGTTCGTCGCGGTGCAGTTTCATCCGGAATTTCAGTCCAAGCCGAACGCTGCGCATCCGCTGTTCGCGGCTTTCATCAAGGCGACCCTCAAGCGCAAGAACGGCGCTAAGCCGACGAAAGCTAAGGCTAAGAAAAAGGTCACCGCCAAGAAGTCTCCAGCCAAGAAACGCGCGGCCAAAAAGTCCGCGAAATAACCCCTCCCTCTATGCTTTACGATCCCGCCAAACTTCTCCTGCTTGCGGGACCGTGCTCGTTGGAGAACGCCGAGGTTTGCCGGACGGTTGCGACTGAACTCGTCGCGCTGCGCGAATCGCATGCCGATCTGAACATCGTTTTCAAAGGCTCGTTCGACAAAGCGAATCGCACCTCGATCAAGGGTGATCGCGGGACCGGTTTGGGGGAAGGCCTCAAGTTGTTGGCGATGGTGAAGCGGGAGTTCGCTCTGCCGGTCGTCACCGATATCCATAACGCCGAGCAATGTGCTCAGGTCGCCGAAGTCTGCGACGTATTGCAGATTCCAGCGTTTCTCAGTCGTCAGACTGATCTTCTTCTCGCCGCGGCGGCCACGGGCGCGATCGTGAATGTGAAAAAGGGGCAGTTTTTGGCCCCGACCGACATGAAGCACGTGGTCGGCAAGATTCGTGAAGGAGGCGCCACCGAGATCTGGCAGACCGAGCGTGGCACCACCTTTGGTTACCACAACCTGGTGGTTGATATGCGTGGATTTCCGATCATGGCGACCAACGGGCACCCCACGATTCTCGATGCAACCCACAGCGTGCAGCTTCCCGGAGCCGGAGATGGCAAAAGCAGTGGTCAGCGCGAATTTGTGGAGCCTCTCGCCAAAGCGGCCCTCGCCGCCGGAGCCAACGGACTATTTTTGGAGACCCACCCCGATCCGACTAACGCGATCAGCGACGGCCCAAATATGGTGCCTCTGAACGAGTTGGCCGCCCTGATCTCTCGTTGTCTCGCCGTATGGCGGGCCGTGCGGGAGTGAGACGGGGAATCGTGCTACTGGCGTTGACCCGTTGGGGAAGCGCTTGCACGCTCCGCGAATTCCTATGGCCGATTCTACTGCCCAACCCTATTTGATCGACGTGCCGATCCCCTCAATGGGGGCGACCGTTAACGAATTGACCGTCATCGATGTGATGGTGCAGACCGGTGACCGTTTTGCCAAAGGCGATAAGATCGTCGAGTTGGAAAGCGATAAATCGGTGTTCGAATTCGAGGCGCCTTGCGACGGCATTCTACGTGAATTGAAAGTCCGTGCTGGCGACATTGTGCCCTCGGGATCTCCGTTTATGCAGATCGAGACGTCCGATATCTCGCTCAAGCACCTGGAAACCAAGGAAGATGCCGCTGCGACTCCGGCACCAGTGCCGTCTGTCGTCGAATCAGCTCCAGTTGTAGCCGAGGTCGCTGACCTCGGTCCTATTGCCTCTCCGCCTCCTGTTTCATCCGGCCCCAAGTGGACACCTCGCGCTCGTAAACTGCTTGAGGCTGCGGGCCTGAATCCGACCATGATCACCGATATCGATGCGACTGGCTCCGGTGGCCGGGTATCGGGTGACGACGTGACCCGCTATCTTGCGAAGAATCCTGCGGGGGACTCCGTCGCTTCACCGGCCGCGTCCGCGCCATCGGCAATCGACCAAACCGTTTGCATTGCTGGCGTCGGTTATGCTGTGCCGAATAACGTGCGCTCGACGAAAGATGTGTTGAAAGAATTTCCCGGTCGCACCGAGGCGGAGATGATCAAACTCACGGGAATTCGCGAACGTCGCTACGCCGGCGAAGGTGAAACCGCGACGGACCTTGCCGTTATCGCGGTGCAACATGCCGTGGCCCAGTCGGGGATCGATCTGTCCTCGATCGATGGCGTGATCATGGCGACTCTGATTCCCGATCAACCGGTTCCAGCCATGGCCTCGGGCTTGGCTAAGAAGTTGGGTATTCCGCGGGCGCTTGCCTTTGATTTGAATGCGGCCTGTTCGGGTTGGCTCTACGCGCTTGAAGTGGGCCGCTCGCTGATGCTCGGGGGTGGACCCAAGAATGTAATCGTCGTCACCGCAGAACTGCTTTCTCGCATCACCAATCCCAAGGACCACGAAACCGCGTTCCTCTTTGGCGATGGCGCGGGGGCCGCTATTTTGACTGATGCTCCCGGCGGGCACCGCCTACACCGCTTGGCGCTGTCGGGTGATGCTTCGAAGCACGATGCGATTCAACGCAAGGGTGGTGGAGCCAACAAACCATGGCCGAAAGCCGAGGATATCGATTTCACCGACTTTTATCTGCAGGTTAATGGCCCCGTGGTTTTCAAAGGTGCGGTTATCGCGTTTGCCAACGAGATCGAAAAGACGATGCAACGGCACAATATGAAGCCGGAAGATATCGGCTGGATCGTGCCCCATCAGGCCAACGAACGTATTCTGCGAGCCGTATCAAAACGTGTAGGCATCCCTTACGAGCGCTTCGTCGTCACGATTGACAAATACGGCAATACTTCCGGTGCCAGTGTATCGATGGCACTTGGCTGGGCCGCCGAGGAAGAAATCTTCGCGACCGGTGATAAAATCATTTTCTGCAGTGTGGGAGCTGGATTTACCTACGCTGGCGGTTTGCTGGTCTGGTAGGGATGTCGGGCCTAAAGGGCCAGATGACAGGACATGCAGAACATTTTTAGTCTGACTGAATGTCAGCGAGCCTTCTGTTGCCGCAGGCCGATTCGCCTTCCAGCAACACGGAAACTCACCGCGACAGGGTGCGTTCGGGGCGTCGGTTTATGGTAGGGCGGTTTCGCCGACGGAGTCCCGTTCTGCGGGACGGAGATGGTGTAGCAAACCGCCGGTTGCGGTGGGATAGACGAAACGGCGCGCTCGGCGAGCACGCTCTACCGGGGAACGAGAAAGAGCTCGGACGGGCGAGCTCGATCAGGGCTTGGAGCCGCTTAGTTCCTTCCAGAGGAATTCGTAGCCGAGGGCGTGGAGTTGTGCGCGTTCCGCGTTATTGGCGGCACCGCCGTGGCCGCCTTCGGTGTTCTCCCAGTAAAGAAAATCATGGCCGAACTCTTCGAGACGAGCGGCCATCTTACGGGCGTGTCCGGGGTGGACGCGGTCGTCGTGGGTCGAAGTCACAAAGAGAATGCGGGGCTGCTCTTGGGTGCGGGAAATGTTCTGGTAAGGAGAATACGCTTCGATGAATGCGCGTTCTTCGGGCAAGTCGGGGTTGCCGTATTCACCCATCCAACTGGCGCCGGCCAGAAGTTTGTTGAAGCGCAACATATCGAGCAGAGGCACCTGGCAAACGACGGCGCCCCAGAGGTCGGGGCGCTGAGTATACATGACGCCCATGAGTAAGCCCCCTTGGCTGCCGCCCATGATTCCTAGGTGAGGTGGGGTGGTGACGCCCCGCGCGACGAGGTCTTCGCCGATCGCGATAAAGTCATTCCAAGAAACCTGACGATTTTCTTTGAGGGCGGCCTGATGCCAGGCGGGGCCGAATTCACCGCCGCCACGGATATTGGCGAGGATGAACACGCCGCCTTTGGCCATCCAGCTGCGGCCCCAGGTTCCGGTGTAACTGGGAGTCATGGAGATTTGGAACCCACCGTAGCCGTAGAGCAGGGTGGGATTCGAGCCGTCCAGTTTGATCCCTGCTTGGGCCACTTGGAAATAGGGAATGCGCGTGCCGTCGGGTGCGATGGCTTCGTGCTGCGTCATTTCGAGTCCGGTTTTATCGAAATAGGGTGGGGTGTTTTTCAACGCGACCCGGTCCTTCTTGCCGACAGTTTGCCAGTGAAGAGTGGCCGGACTCAGGAAACTGGAAGTGGTGACAAAAATTTGATCCGAGGTGTCGGAATCAATACCCCGCGCCGAAGCGCTGCCGATGGCGGGAGTGTCGATTACGATGTGACTCCAATCGCCAGCCTCGAAGCGCCACGCGGCGAGCCGACCGTTGACGTTGTCCAACGTAGAAATGACGACGTGGTTCTTGGTCGTGGTGTATCCGCTACGGGCGAGGGAAACCCGCGGTTGCGGATCGAAGAGGATTTTGAATTCGCGGTCACCGGCCATGAACGCGTCGAAGTTGATCGCGACGAGTGCACCGGTAGGGAGCGTGGTTTCGCCAACCTCCCAATCGGACTTCACTTCGACGAGGAGCTGATTTTGGAATAATCCAATTTCGGAATCAAGCGGGACAGGGATCGGGGTAAGGGAATTGTTTGCTCCGATGAGGTGATACTCCGTGTCGTAGAACGTGAGGGAACGCACGATCATCTCTCGACGGCCGCTATTCGAATCGGAGACGGCCGAAAAGACGCCAACGTCTGTTTTGTCTCCGAGATAGATTTCTGTGGCGGATTCGAATGGGGTGCCGCGCTGCCATCTGCGGATGGCCCTAGCGTAGCCTGAATCGGTCGCTCCGAGGGAATCAGTAGATGTTCCAACCAAGAGGGTGTCGGCATCGACCCAAGAGGCGCTGGTTTTCGCCTCGGGTAGGCGAAAGCCGTCGGCGATAAACTGTTTGGTGGTCAGGTCGAACTCACGGATTACGACGGCGTCCTTACCTCCATCGGAAAGACGGAGCAGGGCGCGTTCGTTGGTCAGGTCGAGCACGGTGACACCTTTCCAGACCCAACTGACTTCTTCTATTTCGGCGAGCGCGTCCATATCGAGGACGGTCTCCCACGCGGGTTCATCGAGGGCGTAGGATTCGGGCGTGCAGCGCCGCCAAATTCCGCGCTCATGGTCGGCGTCCTGCCAGAAATTATAGTAGTAAGCGCCGTATTTAGCGACACCGGGAATTTTGTCACTCGAGTTGTAGATCTCGAGTAGGCCGTCGTAGATATCGGTGTAGCTTGGGGTGGAGGTAAGCTCGTCGAGCGCGATTTGGTTGCGCGCTTTGACCCAGTCCAGGGCGCGCTCAGATTCGACTTTTTCGAGCCAGAGGTAGGGGTCGTCCATGTCAGCGTGAATGGTGGTGAGGCTGAGGGTGGTGGCCGTGAGCAGGCATAGAATGCGAATAAATGAGGGGTAATTCATGAGGCAGAGAGTTCGTAGCTAAGCACACTCAATGCATAGATTGCGGCGGTTTCGCAACGTAGGACGAGTGGTCCGAGAGTGATGGGCTCAAAGCCAGCGCTTTGGGCGACACTCATTTCGCTGGGGGTGAAGTCGCCCTCGGGACCGATGGCCCAAAGGACACGGCGAGGGGGATGCCCGAGGGCCTGAGAGCGTTCGGTGAGGACGGTTTTGAGCGACTTGGCGCCGGGATGAAGACTGGCGACTAATTTGAGATCAAAGCCCCGGGCTGACTCTAAGAAGGGGGTGACGGGCTGGAGGGGAAGGATCACGGGAAGCCAGGGGTTACCGCATTGTTTGGCGGCTTCGAGAGCAGCCGTCTCCCATTTGTCGTGTTTGCGCTCAGAGCGACTCGCATCGAGATGGACTTGGGTGCGTTCGCTTTGTAGCGGGATGATCTCGCTGGCGCCAATCTCGGTAGCCTTGCGGATAATCGCTTCCATGGTGCCCCCTTTAGGCAAAGCTTGAGCCAAACTAATAGAGTGGAGCAGGGGAGCAGCCGTTTGTGGGAATCGCACCTTAAGCTCGGCGGATTTCTTGGAATCTTTGACTAACTCGCAGATCCATTCGGTCCCTTGTCCGTCGAAGACAACGACAGTGGTACCAGCTCGGGCGCGGTTCACGGCAACCAAATGGTGAGATTCGGCTGCGCTTAGAATCAGCGTTCGGGGTTCTTTTTCAGCGGGGCGACAGAAAGCACGAAAATCCGACATACGACCATCAGGCCTAAAACCCCACCGGGAGGTGTCGAGGGCCGAACGCAGTAAGGACGCCACGGTGAAAACCAGGGCGCCCTTGCCGACTAATCAAACTACAAACTATGAACCAAACAAAAGAACAGTTAACCTACAGTGGGGAAGACGCTGCCTCCGGAGGTTTCGTTCAAAAATTAGTGAGAAAATTCCCAACTATTTTCACACAGATACTTATTTAGCTGATTTGAGGGTGAAACCGGGGCGAATCATGCGGCCGGACTGGGGGGAACTGCCTAGGGGGAAACGGATTTTATTGGAGAAGAGTGTATCTTAAATGTCCCAGTCCGGTGGAGCGCCCCATCTGCGTTCCGCTGCACGAAACTCCGTCAAAGCTTTGGATGGGTTCTCATTCCACTTCCTTTTCATGAGGGTTTCTGGTGCTTTGCCATACGAAGCTCGATTTAGAGCAAAGTATGGTACCCGGGGTCGGAATCGAACCGACACGCCTTGCGGCGGCAGATTTTGAGTCTGCTGCGTCTACCAATTCCGCCACCCGGGCAAGGAGAGAAGGAAGGGTGTAAGCTAGGGCCAAGATTTTGGCTGTAAATCCAAATTTGTAGGGAATTTAGCGTAGCTACTTTTTGCACTTCCTACACCGCGGCTCCGGCGGCCGTGCGTATCGCATTGCCGAAGGCAAGCCCCGGAATCTATCTGACGCTATCGCTCGGCGTTACTTTCCCCTTCAACCTCGCGATCGGCGTGCCGCTGTTTATGTGGTTTGCCCAGTTGATCGCCAATTAACCTTTTAAGAACATGAAAGTGCCTCTGACATTACTCACCGTCGGAAGTGAAAGCCTGCTCAAGGAAGAATTGCTTCAAATGATGCGCGAGGAGGGAGCGACGGGATTTACCGTTACGCAAGCCGATGGGGAAGGCACCCAGGAATTTCGAACGACGGAATGGGAGGGCCCGAACGTGCGGATCGAGACCATTTTGACCGCCGCGACTGCGGACAAAATTTTGGAGCGATTGTCGGCTGACTATTTCGAGAGCTTTGCGGTCATCGCTTGGCTCACCGAAGTCAGCGTATTGCGGGGAGTGAAGTTTGAATCGTAGTTGGATACTTTTCACCTGCCGGGCCGAAGCTAGTCTCGATCGGGTGGGGTGATAATCACGGGGCAAGGTGCATTTTTGAGGACGCCATGAGTCGTGCTGCCGACGAGCAGGTCGTATATCGCGGTGTGGCCATGTGATCCCATGACGAAATAGTCGACGTTCTCCTGTTTTGCCTGTTCGACGATGCAGGTGACGGCCGACCCATTACAGTGGTGAATGCGGGCTTTTACGTCGCGCTCCTGCATGAACCCGAGCGAATGGGCGAGTTGCTGTTCGGCATTCTTGGCCATCACACTCGTGATTTCCTGCACATTTTCGACCGCCAAGCCGAAATCGCTGGTTACGATGGGAGGTTGGGTTGAGTGCATCAAAATAACATCGGCGGGGAGGTCTTTCGCTAACTGAGAAACTTCCTCGAGCACGGCGTTGGTGGCCTGAGAGAAGTCGATGGGAGCTAGGAGCGTTTTCATGGTCCTAACTATAGGCAGATCGCGAGAAAGGGCTGCGCAGCTGTTCGGATAAATGCTGCATTAAATGGTGGGATCAAAAAACCGCTTGCTTCGGGGCATCCGATCCGGCTTGGTGACCCACTCTTCATTGTTCGGGCCGTAGCGTAGCCTGGTAGCGCGCTTGCATGGGGTGCAAGAGGTCGGGAGTTCGAATCTCCCCGGCCCGACCATGAAGAGGGAGTGGCGGATTTGCCACCACGGTGGCAATGTCACTGACCGGCCCCGATTTAACCTATTCTTTGGAACCGGATCGGGTTTGCAAATATGCCACTAGATCAGCCGCTTCAGCAGGAGTCAGAACGCCATTGAAAGCAGGCATGGTAGAGGTTAATCCGCTGCGATCAGCGATTTCGGAAACTTTCACGATCACGAGTCCCCGATCGGGGGTTTCGATCTCCAGAGTGTCCGCGGTGTCTCCGATCAGCACGCCGGCGATGACGGTGTCATCCTGCTGGGTTATCGCGATCAATCCGTAGCCGGGCGAAATGGTGCGAGCGGGGTGTAGAATCGCCTCGAGCAGTTCGGCAGGGCTGAGTCTCGAACCCATATCGTCGAAGGCCGGGCCTGCCACGCCGCCGTGGCCCTCGAGACGATGGCAATTGACGCAACTCAAGTGGTGGGCGTTGCGCAGGAGAGCCTCTCCATTGATGGGGTCGCCACGGGTGAGTGCATCCAGATAGTTCTGTTCGCTGGCGGCATCAGTTTGCTTGCTGGAGTTATTCCAAGACTCATCGGCGATCTGGCCCGGAGGAATCGCTTCGATGCGCGAGATGACAGCATCGGCGTTGCCGCCATTGTATTTAGTGCCCCATTCGATCAGGTAGAGCGCTCCGTCAGGTCCGAGTTCCAGATCCATCGGGCGTCGAATCGGCACGCCGGAGAGAATGCGGCGATATTCGATGGGCTGTTCGTTTTCGTCGAGTTTGGCGGCGATGATGCGTCCGCGCATCCAATCGTAGAAAAAGAGGTGCCGATCGAATTCGGCGGGCAGCTTGGCGGCGGAATCCAGCGCCGGATCGAAATAGTAAACGGGCCCCGCCATAGCGCAACGTCCTCCTACTCCCAGGAGCAGGGTGTCGGGCGAATGGGAGTAGGTATACGAAATCAGTGAGGGTTGCGCGGCGGGGAGATCCCGCAATCCGCTATTATGCGGGGAGTCGTTGCGCACGGCGGTAGGATCCCAGCTACCAGAGGTAATTTTGGTAGCGTAATTATATTTCGAATACGGCTGATTGTCGGCGACGAAAAATGGCCAGCCGTAGTTTCCCGAAGTGCGGGCTTGGTTGATCTCGTCGTAGCCGGCCGGTCCTCGCTGAGGGTTGAGCGATCGTGCATCGGGTCCGACTTCGCCCCAGTAAACGGTGTTGGTCTGCTGATCGACTGAAAGGCGGAAGGGATTGCGACAACCCATTACGTAGATCTCGGGCCGAGCCTTGGCGTTGGTTGCATCGAAGAGGTTGCCTTCGGGGATGGTGTAGGAGCCGTCAGGCTGGGGGATTATCCGTAAGATCTTTCCCCGTAGGTCTAGGGTATTGCCGGCGCTTGATTGCGCGTCCCAAGCGGCGCGTTCAGGGCGCTCGTCAACGGGGTTGTAGCCGTCGGAATCGAATGGATTGATGTTGTCTCCCGTCGAGATCAGGAGATTACCCTGAGCATCAAAGGCCAAGGAGCCACCGGTGTGGCATGGCGGGGCATCTCGCTGCACCGGAATGCGGAGTAGCACGTGTTCGGAATCGAGATCCAGCGAGTCTCCTCGGAGGGTGAATCGGGAAACGCGGTTCTCACTCACGTCGGGTGCGGAGTAGCACAGATACATCCAACCGTTTTTGGTGAAATCAGGGTCGAGGGTGAATCCGATCAGACCGTCGTCGAGTTGGCTGAACACCTCGAGTTGACCAACCGTTATCGAAGAGCGTTGATCGGGCAGGGAGCGTTTGATCGCGCCGAGACGTTCGATGTAAAAGAGGCGCCCGTCTTTCGCCACGGCGAGTTCGAAGGGATCAAGCGGAGAGTCGTCCAAAACCACGCGGCGTAATCGGATCGCAAAATATAGGGCTACGTCGACGGGATCGTTGGTCGTATCGAGACGGAAGCGGCCGATCTGGTGATCGGGAAAATCCGGCGTGCCTTGTCGCATGGTGATGCGTAGGCGGCTGCCATGGGGAATAAATACCGGCACCTTTGGGGCGAAGTAGGCTTGATGAATTTGACTGAGAGCCCCCGCGATTGCCCAGCCGGTATCTGGATTGTCCCCTGAAATCGCCGAATCCAGCATCCAGCCATCTTGTTCGTGGTCGGTGTAAGCGTGGGCGAGTGGAATTGAAACGGCCTTATTGCTTGAGTCGAAATAGGAAATTTCGACCCGTGATAGAATGAAGTTTCCGTGGGGAGCCCAACCTGGTCCTCCATTGGGTAGACGACCGTCAGTTAGGGCTTGCAATCGTAGTCCGTGGAACGTGCCGCCGGTCCACTCGGATTCGACGGTGTAGAGGGAAGGTATCGCATGACGGTAGGTCGCATAGAACGTTCCATCAGATTGCGCGACGAGTTTGGATCCGCCGGTGGCGGAGGCCGTGCGGTTATGCAGTAGAAACCAATTCGCGTGAGCGGTTAGAACGAATCCACTCCCAAGTAATATCGCACCTAACACGCGGTTGATGAGTCGGATGACGGACGACAATTTGGACATACTCGAATTCAGCGTTCCACGGCTGGGGCGAACGGCGAGTCGAAATTCCGAATAACCGCTCGAAATCGGGGAGTGCGACCGCGTCTTAACGCTTCAGCATTGAAAGCTACGTTCGAACGGGTGCTGTTAGGGCGAAGCTCCCTCGCATGTCCGAATATCCATTAAATCTTAAATCCCGCTGGGGTTGGCCGCTTTTGTTGGCGATCACAATTTTCAACGCCTCGGGTCAATCGGCCGTCGCGGTTCCCGATATCGTGAGTATTGATAAAGTGGGACATTTTGGGGTTTTTGGCCTGCTTGGTGTTCTGATTGCGCGAACTCAATCGTCGAGGCGCTGGTGGCTCGGATGGGTATTGGCTTCGATCTACGGAATTATTGACGAGTGGCACCAGAGCTTTAAGCCCGGTCGGTCAGTGGAGTTTGCGGATTGGATCGCAGACACCATGGGCGCCGCTCTGGCGGTGACGCTATATGCGCGATGGACTTTCTTCCGCGAGGTATTGGAACGAAAAATCTGGAATCGACGAATTCCTCCGGTTGCCAAACCCGACGAGAAGACCTCTGATTGAGTACGATGTCCTTAAGGTCCCCGGAGCAACGTATGGCTGAATTGCGCGAAACGATCGCGCACCACGATGAGCTGTATTACCGGCAAGCTAAGCCAGAAATAACGGATCAACAATATGATGAGTTGAAGCGGGAGTTGGCGGACCTAGAGGAAGAGAATCCGCTGCTTGCGATGATGGATTCGCCAACGCAGAAGGTCGGCGATGACCGCAGCGAGGGTTTCCAATCCTATACGCACCGAGAGCGGATGATGAGTCTGGACAACACCTATTCGGGTGACGAGATGCGGGAGTTTCTGGCTCGAATGGAGCGGGAGCTTGAGCGCACGGAATTGACCTATTTTATTGAGCCTAAAATCGATGGACTGGCGGTGAGTGTGACCTACGAAAACGGCCGCATGGTGCGGGCAGTAACCCGGGGCAATGGAATTGCGGGTGACGATATCACGGCCAACGCGCGCACGATTCGCACGCTACCGTCGCAATTGCAGGCGGATGCGGGTGCACCGATCCCGGAGCTCATTGAAATTCGTGGAGAGATTTTTCTGACCAACGAAGAGTTTCAGCGGATCAACGAGGAGCGCGAAGAAGCCGGTGAGGCACTCTACGCCAATCCCCGCAATCTAGCGGCAGGCACGATCAAGCAACTTGATCCAACCGTGGTGGCTCAGCGCAAATTAGAGATCGTGCTTTATGGTCGAGGGTATACCGAGCCGGTCGCCGCGCTACCGGAAACCCAGAAGCGATTTTTTGATTGGGTGCGGGCGTGGGGATTGCCGACGGTCGCGAACCAGTGGTCCGCCCATTCAGGTGACGAAGTTTTGGCCGCGATTTCAGAGCTCGATGACCTGCGGCATGATTTACCGTATCCGACCGATGGTGCAGTGGTGAAGTTGGACTCGGTTGCCCTGCAACGCACGTTGGGTGCGACCAGTAAGGCACCGCGGTGGGCGATGGCTTACAAGTTTGAGGCCGAACGTGCGGAGACGGAGCTCAAATCAATTTCCATCCAAGTGGGCCGCACGGGTGTGCTCACGCCCGTGGCCGAGCTCGCACCGGTGCAGTTGGCGGGAACGACGGTTTCGCGAGCGACCTTGCACAACCGCGATGAGATCGCGCGTAAAGACATTCGGGTGGGTGATTTTGTGTCCGTGGAAAAAGCCGGGGAAATTATTCCTGCGGTGATTGCGGTGAATTTGGATAAACGCCGACCCGAATGCGTGCCGTATGCATTTCCGGAAGCATGTCCGGTTTGCACGGCTCCCACAGTGCAGTTGGAGGGTGAGGTGGCGGTGCGTTGCCCTAATCTGGAATGTCCGGTGCAGGTGCGTCGTCGGGTGCAGCATTTCGCTTCGCGGGCTTGCCTCGATATCGAGGGTCTGGGCGAGGCCATGGTGGATCAGTTGGCCGAAAAGGGATGGGTGAAGCGGTTGCCCGATTTGTATCAGTTGGATCGCGAGAATTTGCTCACACTTGGCAAAAATGTAGGCAAATCGACCGATAAACTCCTGGCCGGAATCGAAGCGAGTAAGACTTCAGAATTATGGCGATTCATCCATGGCCTCGGGATCCCCCATGTCGGTGCTGCAGCTGCCAAGGATCTCGCTCGGGTGTTTGGTGGTTTGCGGGCACTGGCGGATGCGACGATGGAAGATTACATTCGCGACAAGGAGACGGTGATCAGTGGGATTGGGTCGACCATGGCAGAAGCGATCACAGGTTATTTCGCGGTGGAGGCCAACCGAGCGGTGATCGACGACCTCATTACATTGGGCGTTGAGCCCGAGACGCCCAACTCGGAGGGAGGGGGCACGAAATTTGCCGGTCAAACGTTTGTGCTGACCGGGACTCTGCCGACGCTCACCCGCAATGAAGCGGCGGAGATGATTGAAGCCCAGGGCGGAAAAGTCAGCGGCAGCGTGAGTAAGAAAACATCCTATCTTGTGGCCGGGGCGGAAGCGGGTTCGAAGCTGGCCAAAGCGGAGAAACTAAAGGTGCAAGTCCTTGATGAAGCTCAGTTGCGATCGATGCTGTCGGGGGATTGATTCTCTATTCAAATACGCTGGAATTAAACTCCGGTGGGCTACTCTTAAAATCACCTCATTTATGAAATCTATATCCTTGTTCAAATCTATCTCTCTGGCCGTGGTGGTGGCGACTGTGCTCCCGCTCTATTCTTCTGCTCAGTCAGCGCTCAAATTCCCGGCTCCTAGTCCAAGTGCCACCGTAAAACAGGTGGTGGGTCTTACTGATGTGGAGATCGTTTACGCGCGGCCTGCCATGCGAGGACGGGAAGTCTTTGGTGGCTTGGTGCCTTTTGGCGAGATCTGGCGCACCGGAGCGAATGCCGCGACAACCGTTTCGTTTAGTGGTCCGGTGGCGTTCGGTGGCACGATGATTCCGGCCGGGACCTACGCCTTATTCTCAGTGCCGGGGAAGAAGGCGTGGGAAGTGATTCTGTCGTCCAATACCAAACAATGGGGTTCCTATGAGCACGATGCCAAGGACGAGGTGGCCCGAGTGAAGGTCATGCCGGTGAAGACGGCGGCGGTGGTCGAGTCTTTGACCCTTTCGTTAGATGAAGTGGATGCAGATGCGGCGACGTTGAACATCGCGTGGGAGGCCGTGCGGGTGCCGATTACGGTGATTGCCGATACCAAGGCTGAATTGCTGCCTCAAATCCAGGCACTGATGGCCAGTGATGCGCAGAAGAAACCGTATCTTCAGGCAGCGATGTATCTCTACGCTAAAGGCGTAAATTTGGAGCAGGCGGCGCAGTGGATTGGGAAAGCGGCGGCGGGGCAGCCGGACGCGATTTGGATTTCTTACCGTCAAGGACTGGTGCTCGAAGCTTTGGGTGACAAAGCGGGTGCAATGGAGGCGGCGAAGAAGTCGCTGACCGGAGCCAAGAAAATGGAGGGTGAGATTAGCACCGAATACATCCGCCTCAATCAGACTTTGATCGCTCGACTCAAATCCTAATGCATTTCCCCCGCCTTCTCTCGGTTTCACGAATTTTAATCCCGTTGGCCGTATTTGGCTCGATGGCCACGGCTGCGGTCACGCCGCCGAGCGCAGGTGCGATCTTGGAGGAGTTGCAACGAGTTCGGGAAACCGGGCGGGTGCTTTTTCTGGCGGCTCATCCAGATGATGAGAACACGCGGCTGATCGCGTATCTCGCCAACGGGCGACATTACGCGACGGGTTACCTTTCACTGACGCGGGGTGATGGGGGGCAGAATCTGATCGGCCCGGAGCTACGCGATGCGTTGGGCGTGATCCGCACCCAGGAGTTGTTGGCGGCACGGCGCGTTGATGGTGGGCGCCAGTTTTTCTCCCGGGCCAATGACTTTGGCTACTCCAAGAGCGCCGAGGAAGCGTTGACGGTTTGGGATCGGCAGGAGGTTTTGTCGGATACGGTGAGAGTGATTCGACAGTTTAGACCAGACGTCATTGTGACGCGTTTCTCGCCGACCCGCACGGGCACGCATGGGCACCATACGGGATCGGCAGTTATGGCGGTAGAGGCCTTTACTTTGGCGGGTGATTCAGCGGCATTTTCCGAGGAGTTAGGGCATTTGAAACCCTGGCAGCCCAAGCGCGTGGTCTGGAATGCTTCCAGCCGTGGAGGTAGGGTGTCGGAGGATACGATTTCATTGGAAGTGGGCGGTTACAACGCCGTGCGGGGAGAATCGTTTGGCGAGATTGCGGCGCATTCGCGTTCGCAACATCGAAGCCAAGGGTTTGGGGCCGTGGGCACCCGAGGAAATGCGACCGAACGGTTTGCCCATTTGGTGGGTGAGTCCGCGACGACCGATTTGATGGACGGAGTGGAGGATGCTTGGGCTAGCTACGCGGGTGGAGCGTCGATTTCGGCACAACTAGACTCGATCATATCTGCTTTTGATCCGTTGAATGTCACCGCTTCGGTGAAAGCGCTTTTGGCGGTCAAGGCGGCCTTGGCGAATTTGTCACCCGATGACGTGATCATCGCGGAAAAGCAGGTGCAGTTAGACCAGATCTTGGTCGCGATGCTGGGGCTCTACGGTGAAGCCGTCGTGCCGGATACGAAAGTGGTGCCAGGCGAGGTGCTCAAAATTACTCACCGAGTGGTGCAGCGGAATGCGACGGAGGTGCCGGTATCCTGGCAGAGTATCGAGTTTGAGTCGGATCTGGGTTCGGTGGTTGTGGCCAAAAACTTGAGCCCCAATGAAACGGAAACGGTTGAGCTTAATCCAACCTTACCGGCGGATACCGCGCTGACGCATCCGTATTGGTTGGAATTACCGAGCGCCGCGGGGATGGCGGTCGTCGCGGATAAATCCCTTATCGGCACGCCGGAGAATCAGCCGGCGTTCGGGATGGAATATCACTTTCAAATTGAAGGGCAGACTTTGGTCGTGCCGGTGGCTCCGGTAAAAGTTACGCGTGATCCGGTGCGCGGAGAACTACGGGATGCGCTCCAAGTGATTCCGCCGGTATCGGTGGGGTTTACCAGCCAGCTCGAGCATTTTGAACCCGGCGAAACGCACTCCATTTCGGTCCAAGCTACGGCGGCGCGAGACGAAATCGGGGGAACGCTTGAATTGGAGTTGCCGGCTGGCTGGTCGGCAAATCCCACGCGCGTGCCATTCTCCCTATCTTCGGTGGGAGATCGGGTGGAAGCGGAGTTTACCGTCCAGGCGCCGATGCGAGTCGAATCGGTCAAGATCGGCGTGCGTGGCACGGTGCAGGGACGCGGTTTTGACCGAAGCCCTGAGCTGGTGACTTATGATCACATCCCGGTTCAATTGCTGCAGCCCAAAGCAACGCTCACGGCGATGAGTTTTGAACTTAATACTCGGGGTCGACGCGTGGGTTATCTGCCTGGAGCGGGTGACACAACGGGGGAAGCGCTAACGTTGATGGGTTATGAAGTGAAGACTTTGACCACAGCGGATTTGAGCGCTGATGGTTTAGCAGGTTTGGGTGCGGTGGTCCTTGGAATCCGTGCTTATAATACGAAGCCTGAACTGATGGCGCGGCGTTCGGCGTTATGGGATTTTGTGCAATCGGGTGGTAACGTGATTACTCAATACAACACGATATCTCAGCTGCCGAGCGGCGACCTTGGGCCCTATCCGTTTTCAGTTTCTCGTGACCGCGTAACGGATGAGACGGCGGCGGTGACGTTGCTGGCGGCGGATCACCCCGCGATCGTGGGTCCGAATAAAATCACGTTAGCCGATTTCGACGGTTGGGTGCAGGAGCGGGGATTGTATTTCCCCAATCAATGGGACGACGCCTATACGCCTTTACTGGGAATGGCCGATCCGGGTGAACGCCAGACCAAGGGTAGTCTCTTGGTGGCGAAGCACGGTGACGGCTATTTCGTTTATACCGGATTATCGTTCTTCCGCGAGTTTCCCGCGGGCGTGCCGGGGGCGTATCGACTGTTTGCGAATTTGGTTTCGCTGGAGTGATCGGTCTGGACGGGAGTCGGGCGTGAAGAGCCAGATGGCACATGATGTAGAACGGGTTTGGGCAACAAGAGATGCTGCACAGGTGGCTCTTTATTTGGGAGTGTCCATGGCAGAGCGATAGGCTGCAGCGGTTGGCCCAATTTGGCGGCAATTCGAGGCAACTTTCTAGGGTTGGAGTCAATCCCGACTCCACCGACTGGGGTCAGCGACCCCGGGTTCCTCCCGATTAGTTGAAACGGGCGTCGTCCAGCGACGCCCTTACAGTGGCCAAAAGGCCGTCGGTCATTATGCTTTCAGATCGTTCTGCAGGAACGGGAGATTGCGCATGCGCACACCGGTAGCGGCAAAGACCGCGTTGGCGACGGCCGCAGAGGCGGGAGGGAGCGCGGGCTCTCCGAGACCGGTGGGCGGGTAGCCAGTGTCGAGAAAACGGGTCTCCACTTCGGGCGCTTCGTTCATGCGGATCAATCGATAGGTATTGAAGTTAGTGTTGGCCGAAGCGCCATCGATGATGGGCATGTCGCCAAACCAAGCGCAGCCGATTCCGTCGACTACCCCGCCTTCGCATTGGTTCTCCGCGCTGCTGAGGTTGATCACTTGGCCGCAGTCCACCGCACAGTAAACCTTGTGCACCTTGATGTTGCCGTCGCTTACGGAAACTTCCGCGACTTGGGCCACGTAGGAGTGATGCGAGAAATGGACGGAAATTCCTTGGAATCTACCGGATGGAGGTTTGCCCCAATTGGCCATTTTGGCGGCCGCTTCCAATACTCCGCGCATTCGGGCAGGTGCATAGTCCACTTTGCCGAAGGGAGAGGTCTCCGCTTGGCGCAGGAGTTCCAGCCGAAAGGCCAACGGTTCCTTGCCGAGGGCGTGACCGACTTCCTCGAGGAAGGATTGATCGAGGTAGGCACAGACGTTGTGGTTAGGGGATCGCCAGGCCCCTGTGCTCACGTCGGTGCGGATGTGGTGGATATCGACCTGGTAATTCGGCACGGCGCCGTTGGGAAAATTATTATTCACCACGGCGCCGCGTGGTGTGACGCTGGCCGATTGTAAATGCCAGGCGGTGAATTGGCCTTGGGCATCGATTCCGGCGCGATAGTGGTAGAGGCCGGCGGGACGGAAGCCGCCGTTTATCATGTCCTCTTCCCGTTTCCAAACGATGTTGACGGGGGCACCGGCTAACTGGGATGCGTGCACCGCGTCTTCCACGAAGTCGGTTTTGAGCCGACGGCCGAAACCACCACCGATACGGGTCATTTCCGTGGTGATCTTGTCTTCGGACAGACCGAGGATGCGGGCTGCCCCGCGCTGAGCGTTGGCGGGCGTTTGCATGGGGCCGAGCAAGTAGGCAGAATCCTCTTTCACATCGGCATACATGTTGATCGGCTCCATGGGAGCGTGGGGGAGAAATGGCACCTTGTAGATGGCCTCGATCACGCGTTCGGCCTTTTGCAGAGCTTGTTCGACGTTGCCCACCTTGCGTTTGGTGTCTCCGGTTTCATTTTTGATGGCGTCAGCAAAGGCTGCGGAAAGTCGGGTCGAACTTTCCCTAACTTTAGGGGATTTCCATTCAATCTGCAGGGCTTCCTTACCTTTGAAGGCGGCGTAGGTATTGGTGGCCAAAACGGCGACCTTGTCGGGCCAAGAAACGACTTTGACTACGCCCGCAACCTTGAGGGCGGCGGAGTCGTTTACCTTGCCGAGTTTCTGACCGTGCTCGGGAGGATTGGTAATCGCACCGTAGAGCATCCCGGGCTTCTTCGTGTCGATTCCGTAGCGTTGCTGGCCGGTGACGATCTTGGGAACGTCGGTCCCGGGAACACGGGTTCCTAGCAGGGTAAATTCTGAGGCATCCTTGAGTCGCACCGAATCAGGTAGCGGCAGTTTGGCGGCGGCAGTGGCGAGTTCACCGTAGGATAAGGTTTTTCCGGTTGGAGTGTGGGTGACCGTGCTGTTGGCGGTGGTGCAATCGGCAGTTTTGACTCCCCATTTTTTCGCGGCGGCGGTGACTAGCAACGCTCGGGCAGATGCACCGGCTTCGCGCAAGGTGGGGTAGGTGGAACGGATAGCGCCGCTCCCGCCAGCTACCTGGCGCTCGTATTGGTCGGTGTCGAGCGGGGCTTGTTCGATGGTCACGTCCTCCCACGCCACATCGAGCTCTTCGCCGATGATCATGGGGAAAGCGGTCTTGATACCCTGGCCAATTTCCGGGTTCTGATTGAGCAAGGTGATTTTGCCTGATGGGGCGATGCTCAGAAATGCGTTGGGTTGAAACGTCGCTGCGTTCGAGGGCGTCGCTGCTTGGCCCCAACGGAAACTGAGGAGTAAACCGCCGCTGGCCGCAGCTGACAGTTTGAGGAATGAGCGGCGATCGTAGGTGGTGGCGGGGCTCATTTTGCACCTCCTTTGTCGGCGGCGAGGTGGATCGCAGCCTTGATGCGTTGGTAGGTGCCGCAGCGGCAAATGTTACCGGACATGCTGGCATCGATCTCTTCATCGGTGGGGTTAGGGGTGCTGGCGAGAAGGGCGGTGGCGGACATGATCTGACCGGCTTGGCAGTAACCGCATTGAGGAACGTCCACCTCTTGCCACGCGGCTTGCACGGGATGGTCACCATTGGCGGAAAGGCCTTCTATCGTGGTGATCGGCTGACCGGCAGCCGCTGAGACGGGGAATGAGCACGAGCGAATGGGCGCGCCATTGAGGTGAACGGTGCACGTGCCACATTGGCCAATGCCGCAGCTGTATTTTGTGCCGGTGAGTTCGAGGAGATCACGCAAGACCCAGAGTAAGGGCATGGTGGGGTCGGCTTCGACAGAGCGGGCTTCGCCGTTAACGGTGAGAGTATACTTAGCCATAGGGGGTAGAAAGTAAGGGGGTGGAACGAAACTGTGGTTACTAGATTACACCAATCTTAGCCTTAAACTTATGAAGACGAAAGCTGACAATCGTCATTTCACTTCAAAAAAATGCCCCCGCTCACGTCTCAGTCCGAGGTGAAAAGGGTGATGCGAGGCTCAGCCCATGCCTTTGTCCCGGAGAGCGGTGCTGAGTTCCTGCATGAAGGCTTCACCATCTTCGGGCGAAGGGCGGTAGTCTTCTTGGCTCACCTCGGTGAAGCCGGGGCGACCTTGGTTATCGACCATCCATTTGCCGGTTACTCCGTCGCTGAAGGTTACAGATCCACTGGCAATGGCACCGGGGATCAATACCGCGGCATCGACGTCGATAGTCACTCCGCCTACGGCGGGGGTTTCACCTTCACTGGCGTCTTCAGCTGCAGCGGCTGGGCTGGAAGCGTCGTCGACGGGAGGTTTGGGTTTAGGGGGAGGCGCCTTGGTGACGTCGCTCGCATCGGCCTTAGGTGCTTGGTCGATGAGGGTGAGGTCCAAGTCGTCGACGAGGAATCTCACGTCCATGTAGGTCATGGAGATCTTAAAATCAGCATCGATGCGTTTTTGCACATCGGAGAGGGTGGCTCCGTCTCGGACCCAGTTGGCGACTTCGGCGGTTTGCTCGGGTGACAGGGACATTAGGAAATTTTGATTTTTGGACTGCAGATTTTAGAGATTCAGGATCTCAGGCCCCGAACAAGAGGCAATTGGTGGATCCAGTCCTAACAGAACCCTGATTCTCGACCGCTGGAAGCTCGAAATCAGCGCGAGAGCTGATTGCGCAGGAAGTCGATGCTGCTGCGGGTCGTCTGGTCTTGCTCCATCATGTTGTCCACCGCTTTGCAGGCGTGGATCACGGTGCCGTGGTCGCGGCCCCCAAAGGCATTGCCGATTTCCTGGAGCGAATGCTTGGTCATGGTGCGGGAGAGATACATGGCGATCTGGCGAGGGATGGCGATGTTGTTGGGACGTCGCTTGCTCGTCATGTCGCTGAGGAGAATCTGGAAATGGTCGGCCACCTTCTTCTTGATCGTCTCCATCGTCAGGATGTTCTGAGCCTGTTCCATGAGAACGTCCTGTAAGAGCATCTCGGCCGCTGCGACATCGAGGGTGCGTCCGGTGAGGGAGGCGTAACTGGCGACTTTGATCAGGGCGCCTTCAAGGCGTCGGATGTTCTTGGAGATGTTTTGCGCGATGAATGTGATGACATCGGCGGGAACCTCGAGCTTCAGGCTTTGAGCCTTGGTGCGCAGGATGGCGACACGCGTCTCGAAGTCAGGAGATTGAATGTCGGCGGCGAGTCCCCATTCGAAGCGGGAGACGAGACGAGCTTCGAGTTTGCTGATTTCGGATGCGCGTCGATCGCTGGATAGCACGATTTGGCGACCGGATTCGAAGAGCTCATTAAAGGTGTGGAAAAATTCCTCTTGGATGCGTTCCTTGCCGCCGAGGAACTGCACATCGTCGATCAACAACACGTCCACATTGCGGTAACGTTGGCGAAATTTCACCAAAGCATTCTCCTGCAGTCCTTGGATAAACTCGTTGGTGAACTTTTCGGTCGAGAGGTAAGCCACCCGGGCGTCTGGCTTCTGTTGAAGAACCGCGTGCCCAATGGCGTGCATTAAATGAGTCTTACCGAGGCCCGTATCTCCATAAAGGAAGAGGGGATTGTAGGCTTGAGCGGGGGATTGAGCGACCGCCATGGCGGCAGCTTGCGCCATCTGGTTATTACTACCGACGACGAAATTTTGAAAGGTGTTGCGCGGATTGAGGGTGCCGGTGGCGCGTGAACGTCGCTCAAAGGTGTCCGCGTTGGTATCCCTGCGTCTGTCCGTCTTGACTGATGGAGCGCTGGGCTGTTGGCGGTCGGAAGAGGGTTCCGATGTCGTCGCGGTGGGAGTGCTCGCTTTCTTTAGCCGCACATTCACTTCGTTTCCAGTGATCAGTCGCAGGCGTTGAACGATGAGATCTAAGTAGTTATCGTGGATCCAGATCGCGGCAAAATCGTTGGGCACACCCAGGGTTAGCTCTGTCTCGCTGGATTCAAGACACTCAAGAGGATCGAACCACAGTTGGAACACGTCTTCGGGGAACAGGGACTTAAGGTCCTGTTTGGCGGTTTCCCAGAGATTGGAGATCGAAACGGTATTGGGCATTAAATGAGATCGGTTACGCGGTTTTATTCACAGCGCTTAGGGGAACACCGAAATCTAACGTCATCGTCAGGAAACTCAACAGGGCAGGGGTAGCAGAAAAAAGTGGTTTAATGCGGTAGTTTTTGTAAATCTGATCGCAATCGGATTTATAAATCATTAACAATTAAGTGTTAATGAATAAAAACTACACAAGGGTAGAGTTAAACTGAAGGGGACGGGAGAAAGAGCGTTCCGTTGCTAACGAGATGGTTTGAACGGAGGAGGAGTAGTAAACGGGAAGGCAAATTGGGGTTTCAATCCTAACTTTCCAACAAGTTATTCACATTCTTAGGCGGATAACTTTTTTCGAGATTTTTATTGATAATAGGGCCACGATTTCACCGTTAGAATTTATTCAATTTCCCGTAAGTACTGGAGCACTACAAAATGGGTATTTTACGTCGTAGCGACCAGATATTGGCCGCGACGCTCGTAGTGAAAAAAATGTTACGCGAGCGTGACGGTTCGGTCGCTAAATGGCTAAACGGGGTCCGGATCGACCCACTTTCCGTGCTCCCGGATCAGATCAATTAATCTTTCGTCAGCCTCTTTTTGAGGGATGTTATAGCGCACACAGGTTTTTCCAACGTAGAGATTGATTTTAGCGGGAGCTCCGCCGACGTAGCCGAAGTCTGCATCGGCCATTTCACCCGGGCCGTTTACGATGCAGCCCATGATGGCGATCTTCACGCCCTTGAGGTGTCCGGTCTTGCTGCGAATACGTTGGGTGGTCGATTGCAGGTCGAACAGGGTCCGACCACAGGAAGGGCAGGCCACAAACTCCGTCTTGGTGATGCGAGCGCCAGCGCCTTGGAGGACGTTGTAGGCGAGTTTCACGGCGCGATGTGCATCGGCCTCGGTCTCGAGGCTTACCAGATCGCCCAATCCATCACACAATAGCGATCCGGTAAGAACCGATGCATCGAGCAAGCGGGATAGGAAACTCGGGTCGGGCGAAAGTGCGGTTTCGGACGTGTTGCGGATCCACAGCGGAATCCGGGAACGATGCCCGACGAGGGTGGAAGCGATACGGCGGTAGGCGCCGACGGCATGATCAGGGGCCGCCGCTCCATCGGCGTGGGTGATGAGGATGCGATCATGGCCGATTTCGGTGAGCACCGGGGCAAGCGTAGCAATTCCCTTCGCGGTGGTGGCGATGGCCAGCAAATGCGGAGGTTGGTTGCGGACCGCGCCAATCCATTCACGCAGTAAGTCGGTGTCATCTTCGACAAATTGCCGAAGGATCACGACTGTTTTCCCCGCTGCCCCTAGCACGGGCTTCAGATCTTCAATCGAAAGCGTGGAAGCGATCTCGAGGACGGAGAAGACGGTGGGGAAAGATGCCTCTGATTTAGCCCATTCCGATAGATCGGCCGCGCTATGAATTGGAACGAGCAACCCTTCGGGCGGATTTTCCTTGAGGGTGGGCGAATCCAGCGACGCAGCAGTCGCGGCGAGATCGGCAATGGAGCGAGCCTTGACGATCACCCGAGGAGGTTGCTCGGTGCCGACGAGGCAATCGGATCCCAACTCGACTGAGTTGACCTGTCTCCGCGAGAAGTGGAACGGATCCAGGGCATCTGGTGGCTCGATGGGAAATTCCGTCGCGGCCACGGCTGGCTCTTGCCACAGGGATGCGGCCTTGGTGGCCAACGCCTGGGCTACAGGAATCTCGTAGACAGGATCTTCGGTAAGCGAGACGCGGATGGTGTCTCCTAGTCCGTCCAACAGCAGACTGCCGATGCCTATGGCGCTCTTGATGCGACCGTCTTCACCATCACCGGCCTCGGTCACACCGAGGTGGAGTGGGTAGTGCATCGATTCGGCAGCCATCCGCTGCACCAGCAAGCGATAGGCTTCGATCATGACCTTCGGGTTGGAGGCCTTCATCGAGAGAATCATGTCGTGGAAGCTATGGCTCTCGGCGATACGCAGGAACTCCAGTGCACTCTCCACCATGCCCAGTGGGGTGTCGCCGTATCGATTCATGATACGATCGGAAAGGGATCCGTGGTTGGTGCCGATGCGCAGAGCGCGTCCCAGCTCCTTAGAGCGTTTCACCAGCGGGGAAAACGTCTCGTGCAGGCGTTCCAACTCTTCGGTGTATGCCTGATCGGAGTATTCGAGGACCGCGAATTTCTTTTTGTCGGCGTAGTTGCCGGGGTTCACTCGAACCTTCTCGACGTGCTCGATGGCTTCCATCGCCGCCGAAGGCAGAAAGTGGATGTCGGCTACGAGTGGCACATCGGCGAATCCGGCCGCCGAGAATTCACGACGAATCTCACCGAGGGCTTTTGCGGCGGTTTTGTTGGGCGCGGTTATGCGGACGATCTCGCAGCCGGCTTCAGCGAGGGCGATGGATTGGGCCACGGTGGTGGCGACGTCTTGCGTGAGCGTGGTCGTCATCGATTGCACCCGCAGAGGATTGTCTCCTCCCACGCCGATCGAACCCACGTTTACGGCGGTGGTCTCGCGGCGAATGGTGCGAAAACGGGAAGCGCAATAACTCACGGCAAATAATCGATTTACGAACTAGGACTTACGGAAGGCCTCGTTATTCGTCGGTCGTTTCCTCGGAAGGTGGAGGTGTATTGTCGCGGACGAGGCGGCGGACATCGAAGAAACTCACGTAGAGAATCATGGTGAGCAGAAGCATCATGAACACACTTTGCGTCGTCATGATGAAATTGGAGGGGAGAGCTCGGCCGCGGATTTTTGCGACCGTCGCGAATAGCATATGCCCGCCATCGAGCACGGGGATCGGCAGCAGATTGAAGATCGCGAGATTGATGTTCACAAGGATGGTGAACCACAGGACCAGTCGAATATCAGCCTGAGCCGCCATGTGAAATACCCGGATGATCCCGACGGGACCACTGAGTTTGGAAATACCAATGTCAGACTGCGGATTGATCAGACTGCCCAGCGTGCGGAAGGTCATGCCGACGTGGTCGCTGATTTGTTTGAATGGCGTCGGATAAACGAGTTTGGAGTCGGTGGTGAGGCTGAGTCCGAGTTCCGCCGGCTGTTCGATTCCGGGCCGGGCAGGCAGGGTGAGCACGATTTCTTTGCCTGCCCGCTGAATCCGCACGGCGACCTCCCGGTTTTGGTAGGCGGTGATATGGTCGGCATAGGTCTGGATGTTGAGGATGCGGGTGTCGTCAAGAGCCAGTAAGCGGTCGCCTTCCAAGAGACCAAGCAGCGCTCCGGCAGACTCCGGCTCCACGGCATGCACGATAAGTTCGTAGGCCGCGATGATACCGACTTTGCGAATCTCCTCTTCACCCGCGAGTTGTGGGTAAATGGTGACGTCCTGTAGCACACCATCGCGCTCGATGGTGAAGACGTTGTAGCGGCGGCCATCTTTGGTGCGGCCCGCGCTGGTCACTAAGGTCTGTAATAGATCCTGCCAATCGTCGACCTGACTGCCATCGATCTCACGGATGGTATCTCCGATGAGAAGTCCGGCCTCTTTGGCCGGGCTGGACACGCGTTCCCCCGCGGCGTTTTCGAGGTCATCAACGACGTAACCAATGCTGGTGGTTGCTTGGTCGCTGGTGGTCGGTTGACCCACCAGCCAGATCACGGTTGCGAGCAGAAAGGCGAAAATTATATTAAATGTGGCTCCGGCCACGAAAACCAACATCCGCGTTGAGTAGGAGACCGGCGGAAGATTACGCGAATCGGCTTCTTCCCCCTCGATGGCAGGCATATCCGCGAGTTGAGGCAGCGCAACATAGCCACCGAGCGGTAGCCACGAGATGCGGTATTCTACGCCATCTTTGCCTTCCCAACCGAACATCTTAGGACCAAATCCAATCGAAAATCGTGAGACGTGCACGCCGCGACGGCGGGCGGCCAGAAAATGGCCGAGTTCGTGGACGAAAATCGAACCACCGAAAAACAGGACGATCAGAAAGATCGCCCAAATATTGGAAAACAAGGCGGGAAGGAAATCGGCGAACATGGTTTAAGGGCCGGGCGGCAAAATTGGTTTATAAAAAAGTATGGGCGAGGCGACGAGCCTCAGCGTCGTGGTCGATGACCGCAGAAAGATCAGTCGGATCACGATGGTCCATCTGCTCAAGCGTTTGTTCCACGATTCGTGGAATTGTCAGAAATGAAATCCGTTCGCTCAAAAACGCTTCGACGGCGATTTCGTTGGCGGCGTTGTAGGCCGCGGGGGCGGTGCCGCCGCTGCGAAGCGCCTCGATGGCGAGTCTGAGGAGAGGAAATCGGGCGTGATCCAATGGCTCAAAATCGAGCGAGAAGGGCTGTCGTAGGTCGAGGGCGGGCTCGACGGGAGGCAGCCGGAGCGGATGCAGCAGGGCATGCTGGATCGGAAATATCATCGAGGGAGGGCATAGATGCGTGAGCATCGCCCCATCGGTAAATTCTACGATACAGTGGGCGAGACTGCCGCGATGCATGACTGCTTGGCATTGATCGGGTTGTAGATCGAAGAGCCAGCGGGCTTCGATGAGCTCGAGACCCTTGTTGGCCATGGTAGCCGAATCGACCGTGACTTTTGGCCCCATCGACCAATTGGGGTGCTGGAGGGCGTCCGCGGGAGTCACATCGGCCAATTGTTCGATTTTCCGATCACGGAAAGCGCCGCCGGAGGCGGTGAGCACGACTCGAGAGATATCTTTGGTCGGATTGTCGGCGAGACACTGAAAGACAGCGTTATGCTCGCTGTCGACCGGCCGCAGGGTGATGCCCTTTTCGCGAGCCGCCGCCATGACAAATTTACCGGCCATCACCAGAATCTCCTTGGAAGCGAGGGCGAGATCCTTGCCGGCTTGGATCGCGGCCATCGAAGGTTCGAGTCCCGTGACCCCGACCACAGCGCATAGCACCACGTCAGCCTCGGGCAGCGTCGCCAACGTCTTCAAACCTTCGATTCCCTCATGAATTTCAACGCCGGAGGGAAAGTGTCCATCTGAACGGGCCCGGGCGGCGGATTGGGCGTCGAATAATGCGACCTGTCGGACCGCGGGGTGCCGCTGCGCTATCCGAGCGAGATGGTCGGCATGGGTGCGTGCCGCGATACCTACGAGCTGCAGGTGTTCGGGGTAAGCCTCGATCACGCGTAGAGTATTCTCGCCAATTGAGCCGGTGGCTCCAAGCAAGACGATCCGTTTAGGTCCGCTGGCAGGAGACATCGTCACAGAAGGGTAAATGCCATGAACGCGATCGGAGAGGTCAGGATGAGACTGTCAGTAAGATCAAAGAATCCACCGATACCGGGGATGGTTGAACCCGTGTCCTTGGCGTCCGCGTGGCGTTTAATGATCGATTCGACCAGATCCGAAATAATTGCCAGTCCGGCAATGGGTAGGGCGATGATCGCAGCGATCAGGGGCGTGAACGAAGGTGGGACTTGGTCAGCGAAAAGATACGCGAGTCCGGCGCCGACGGCGGCCGAAGTAATCAATCCGCCGACGGCTCCCTCCCATGTTTTCTTGGGACTGATCTCGGGGGCCATCTTGTGGCGACCGATGGTGAGTCCAGTGAGCAATGCGCCGACATCACAAAACTTCGCTACCGCAACCATCCAAATGGCGAGGAGCAATCCCGTGTTTGGCGCCGGAGCGGAGATCAACACGATCCGCACCAGGAACGACAACATGAATGGGATGTAGACGATGCCAAAGAGCGTCCAAGCCAGTGTATCCAATCGTTGGTTACTGTTGCGCTCGCCGAGAATGCGGACGGCAAAAATGACGGCGGCCAGAGCAAGCAAGCTGCCGAGGTGGATGCCGTGAGGCTCGAGATAAAGGGGGGAAAGGCAGAGTGCTCCTCCCGCTATCATTCCGACCCGGTCAAAAGGTTCGATGCCGAGACGCCGGATAAGTTTGTAAAACTCCCAGAGTGTGAGCACTGCGAGGAGGCTGATTAGCCAAACCGCTCCGGTGGATCCGAGGAAGATCACGCACCCGGCGACGGTAGCCCAAAGCAAAACGGTGCTAAAAATTCGAGAAACCACGGGTCGAGGAGGAGAGGGGAAAGGATCGAGTCAGAAAATGGCGGGGTCAACCGCGAGATGACGCCGGACTGGCGCCGGCAGTTTCGGCCGAAAGTTGATCTCCGGTGCGTCCAAAGCGACGTTCTCGACTGTTGAAGTCCTGAATCGCATGGGTGAAGGCTTCGCGATCGAAGTCGGGCCAAAATATCGGCAAGAAAACAAACTCGGCATAGGCCGCCTGCATTAGGAGGAAATTGCTGACCCGGGTCTCTCCGGATGTGCGGATCACCAGATCCGGGTCGGGGATGTCAGCAGTGTAGAGATGACTGGCGAAGGTCTCCCAGGAGGTGTCGTCGGGGTCTACTTTACCGGCCGCGATCGCCTCCGCGTAGGATCGAGCGGCATCGAGCACTTCGGTGCGGGATCCGTAATTGAGGGCGAGCACGAGCGTGTGTTCGGTGAAGTCAGCCGTTGCGGCGATGGTCCGTTCGAGTTCGCGCTGAACTTTGGGAGGCAGGTCTGCGGTGCGGCCGATGGTGCGGAGGCGGACTTTGTTTTTAATCAGCGTGGCCGTCTCCCGTTTGAGGAAAAACTCCAATAAACCCATCAGTGCGCCGACTTCCTCCTCGGGTCTGAGCCAGTTTTCGACGGAGAACGCATAGAGGGTGAGGTATTCGATTCCGAAGTCGCGGGCGGTTTCGATGGTGCGACGCACCGTTTCCACCCCGCGTTGGTGCCCCTCGATTCGAGGGAGTCCTCGCTTCTTTGCCCAACGACCATTACCATCCATGATGATGGCGACGTGACGGGGGACGTGAGCGAATGCGGGATCTGCCATACAGGAGTGGGCGCAAGTTAGGTAGCCCGACATCGCTTTGACAAGGCCGCAACGCGACCAGTTGAGACCCTACGATTGATTATGGGTTTTGACCCGTTGAGGGAAAGGGGTAGGTTTGCCTCATGAATGATTCTCCACTGACAGACACTCAGATTGATCAGGCTCTTGGACAACTTTCAGATTGGGCCCGCGACGGGGATCATTTGGTAAAAATCTACACCTTTGCCGATTTCAAAGCCGCCTTGGCTTTTATGGTCCGGGCTGGATTCGAGGCTGAGGCCCGAAACCATCACCCGGAATGGTCAAACGTATACAACCGGGTCGAGGTGCGACTGAACACTCACAGCGCAGGCAACAAAATAACCGCGAAAGACGCCGATCTTGCGACCGCTTTTGATCTGGTTTGCTCGAGTAGCTGAATCGAAAGCAGAATCAGGCCTATTCAAAGGCGGTCGACCAAACTGGTTTTTGAGGAATTGAACCAGAATGGCTGCGACACTTGAGCCACCACCTTTTCGCCATTGATGGTCGGGGGGGTGAATTCCCACTGCATCAAGGCATCATAGGTCGCATCAAGAATCCGATCGTCGACATGCTGGAACTCCTGCTCGTCGATCCAGGGAATCCGAACGCGGCCTTCCTGATCGATGAAAAAATTATACACGATTCGAAGACCTTCTTCGGAAATCGCCTCCGAATTGAAGATCGAGGGATGCACGACTTGCAGAGGTTCGGGCGCCGAATCCAGTTCGGGTAGCTGTGGAACATGGTATTCGCGATTATTCGATGAACCTCCGATCGTTCTGATGCGGCTATCTTTGATCGCGCTCACACTATCGACGCCGACGACAAACACGCCGGAGCTACGGAAGTTTATGGTGACTCGATGCATGGCGTTGACCCGCTTCCCGTCGATAAGGACCGGGAGGAATTCCCAAGAGGGCAGCACTCGGTCGACGGCTTGACCGAAAAGCGGATGAGATGCCTTCACCAAAATGTAATCGCGCAGCGTGCCTTCGTTATCAACCGCGAGGATGAATTCGGCGCTCCCTTTATCTATTTCCTGTAGTGACAGTTCGACGGGATAAAGCGGTTCGATCGTGATTTTTATGGCCGATTCATCTGTACGCTTCCCCCACATCGTTGCGGTCCAAAGACATGCGAACAGTGCTAAAATAGCGTATCTGCGAAAGCGGGTGGTATTCATGGAATCCTCCAGTTGGGTGGAAGGAAACAGAAGCATTTCTGACGCATTTTCGCAATCATCGAATGCCTATTAGAGGCGGAGCTTCAGGTCGACCGCCAAGCGGATTTTGCAGCTCGAAACACAGAGTCGGGGTCGGGCCACGTTTCGGAACTACCGAAGCGCAGCCGCAGTAGCTCAGCTTGCATCTCCGTAGGCCATTTGAACGTGGGCCGTTTGGCTTCGCGCCGGAGCCAACGGGAGGCTTCGCGCCGAATGGGATCATGGTCGGAGCGGCGGTTGGTGCTGCGTCGGAGTGCTAGCCACCAACGCCGGCCAAATTTTTGCCAGCCCCAGAAGAGAAAGACAACGGACGTGGTGGTCGCACCGATGAGAGCCAACCGAGAGGTGTCCCAAGGTTGTTTGAATCAATCGCGCACTCCGGTGATTTTGGTGTCGCTCCAATCGACGACGGATTTCCATTTGGTTTGAAAGAACTTCTTCGTGGTGGAGACGAGTTCTACTTGAGATTCGGTGTCGAAATTGACGATGCGGCGATACCAGAAGACGCGCAGGCTATCGAGTCGGGCCGTCCAGCTGCCGTCCCGCGCGGCGGCATTTGCCCCGAGGTTGTTGGGATCGTTGAGAAAAGAAGCATCAATATAATTTCCCGGCGTGGGGTCGAAACGAATCCACGAGCTCGAAGCTTCATCAAAAATCTCGGCCCAAGCGTGAGCGTTGGAGTTTCGCACCATGAAGCTGTTGCTGAAATCATTCCAACGTCCGCCACGGAAACCGGTCACAATCCGCGCCGGAATTCCGGCAGAACGGGCGAGTAATACAAATGAGCCGGCGAAAAATTCGCAGTGCCCGGCGGCCTCCGATTCGAGCCAACGCACCAAGGTATCGCCATCGCCCCCGGGCACCGCACTGGACAGCGAGTAGGGGTGCATACCGCCCAACCATTTAAGCGTGGCGAATCCGAATTCTCGTACATCGGTGGTCTTGCCATCGGGCAAGATCTGGCGGAGGACAGCGGTGAGGCGGGTGCGATCGGTTTCGTTCTCAGGTAGGGCTAAGAAATTTGCTCCGACGTTCGGGTCGTCCCGCCGAGCGAGTGCGAAGGAGGCACCGTAAAGGGTGTCGCTTGTGCCCATATTCCATGTTTCGTAAGCAAACATTTTGACCGGTTCACGCTGCAATGCGACGACGCGAAGTTCTTTGTTAAACGCGAAGTTGGTGGGCTCCTGAAACCCCATCCAATAAAAATCTCCGGTGATCGGGAGGTAACGGCTGATGCCGGGCCCCATGTAGATCGTCCAGGTGGGCGCCAAGTAGTCAGGTTTAGTTTGAGTGCCATTGATGCGCCGCCGGGGCACGCGAAATCCGTTGAGTCTGCGCTTGTATTCGGTGGAGAGTTTGAAGCCTTCTCCGGTGTATTCATCGAGTACCACCATGCGCCAGTAGGGTGAACTCGGGAAAGTGGACGAATCCGTAATATCGACCACGAAGGCCAAGCTGTTATCCTCGGTGATCGACGTCACATCCCCGAATCGAATGTTTTCCGAAAAGCCCGACTTGGTGCTGCGCGTGATCAGCCGATCGAGGAACAAACTGCTCTGAATGTCGAAACGTGGGATGGCGAGAAACAGCAGACCGGACAGCACCACCATGGCGGTAAATCCGGCGATGCCCAATACCGTGAGTCGCCAATCGGTGGCGGCCCTGAGCTTGGTGAAATGATTCCGCCAAGAACCACGCGTCCAACTCGGAACCATTCCGGCCTGCGGCCTACATGGTTCCCCCGGATCTAATCCCCCTTGCCAAAGATAACCCCTAACTCCAACCTCAAAAGTGTAACCCGTGTCCTTGGACTAAGTGTTACCTATGTCCGGATCATTCCGTCAAACGACCATCTCATAACAATGGAGTCAGGTCGTGTTTAGGAGATTAATTGGGTAGATCGGTTTTTTTAGAAAAATTAAGGAAACACGACCTGAGCCCGTTTAGCCGAGGAGTTTGAAGAGGGCGGCGAAGTCTTCGTCGCCGAGGCCGTTGGCTTCGGCGGTGGCTAGGCGCTCCCGCACGAGGGCGAGGAGCTGGAGATCGCTGACTTCGGGCATGTTTTCTGCCAAACGCATGTCTTTGTGCATGTGTTTGATGGAGAAGAAGGGGGAGTAGTCGTCGTCGCGCACTTGGGGCCACTTGAGTTGGAGCAGACCCGAGTAGGTCGAGTTTCGTTCGATGGCGTTTTGGAAAACTTCGTTTCCGATGCCTGCCCGACGACAGATAGTGAGGGCTTCGCTGAATCCCTGCATCTGGGCGGACACATTGAGGTTCATGGCAAGTTTCAGGGCGCAGGCTTGGCGGTGGTCGCCAATACGGATGCGGTGGGCCGAGACGAGGGAAAGCACGGGCTCGAGTTCGGCGATGAGGCCGTCGTCGCCTCCTTGGTAGAAGACGGTTTGTTTGGCCTCGGCGGCAGGTTTGCTCCCGGTGAAGGGGCATTCCAAATAGCGGGCCCCGGTTGCGATTACAGCGGTGCGAAAACGGTCGCTGCTTTCCGGATCGATGGTGCTGGATTGGACGACGGTCTTGGTGGAATCGAGAGCCGGAGCGATCGCGTCGAGGACGCTTTGCACTGCGGCGGGGTCAGCGACGGCGATTTGGATAATGTCGGCGTTTTTGGCGACGATCGTTGCGGTGTCCTGCCATTGGGGGAAGTCGGGTTGGGCGGTGCGGTTCCAGGCTCCGGCGAGGATGCCAGCGGCGTGGTAATGCCGAGCCCAGATACTACCGATTATGCCAAGTCCAAGAACGCCAACGGATGGGGATGTGTTCATCATCAGGTAAAGAAACTGCCGTAAGCCAGAATGACAAACGTGGATTCGGCTATGCACTACCCACTTACCCGATACTCGCTACTTTTGGCGGTGAGGCAGGTGTTTTTTGGACACAGAGATCACGGAGAACACAGAGCTTTCAGCCTGTTTCGAGAACGAGAACGAGAACGAGAAAGAATAAAGAGAAAGATCCGGTTGGGTGGAACTACCCGCTACTCGATGCTCGCGACTACCTTCGATGGCGAAGGCCTAGGCGAAAATCTCGAGCATCCGGGTGAAGAGTCGGTTCACCTTGGCTTGATTCGATTTTACGAGATCATGAAATTTCTCGAAATCGATTTCAGTGCCTTCGAAGCCGTTCGCGAAATTATCAACCAGCGCGAGGGAGTTGTAGTTGAGCCCCGCCTCGGTGCAGAGATCGGCCTCGAAGGCGGCGGTCATGCCGATAACGTCGCCCCAATCTTTCACGACGCGGATTTCGGCTTTGGTCTCGAAACGTGGGCCGCGCATCTGCACGTAGGTTTTGTCCGGCTTGATATCGAATTCCGGGGCGAGTTGTTCTAGGAGAGTCGGGATGAGATTATTGGATATGCCGGGAGGACCGCCCTTAAGCTCCTGATCGTAAAATGTCTTGGGTCCTTCTTGTAGGCAAAGGTAGTCGCCGCAGGAAACGAAGGTTCCGGGGGGAAGGTCGCGATCCAGGGAGCCGACAGAGTTGAGGGATACCACATCGGTGAACCCGAGATCGGCGAGGGCCTGAATGTTGGCTCGGTAGTTAATCGAATGCGGCGGAAGCGGGAATTCGTAGCCGTGGCGATTGATGAGCACCTTGTCGCCTTGCATCTTGTAAGTGACTGCACCGTGGGCGGTTTCGATTATTTTCTCCTCCCAGGCGGCAAACAGATCGGATTTAACTATGCTGGTGCCGCTAATAAACGCTACTTTCATATGGTCTGATCAACGACCCGCCCTCTGCATATGACAATGGCTAAAGCCCTCCTCACTCTCCTTGCAGTCTGCACCCTCCTGTTGGGTTGTGCGACCCGAGGTCCGATGCACCTCTACAGTGCGGTTGACGGTGAGCAGCCCGTCAGGGATCGGGCGCTGGAAGCGGGTGAAAAAGATGAGCTCGTCGGATTTCTCGAATCTAGCGATCGCGTCGTGGGTTTGGGCTACGAATTTAATACCGACTACATTTGGCTGCGGATCGCACCCGGCAATCGGTTGATCACGATCAAGCGCGGCTTTCGTGAGCTTTGGTATGACTACACGTTGCCGGATTCATTTCTCCTCGATGACGCTGCATCCGGTGATCTCGCGGTGCGGTCTTTCAACCGGATGGTTTATGTAGCGATGGCTAAGCCGGGCCTGGTCGCGAAGGTCGAACGCTATGGAGATGTGAACGAAGTTATCCAGCCCGGAGCCTCGGAACGCGCCATCGGCGGGCTGGCCTGGTGGGACCAGGTGAATGATCGTCTGCTGATCCTATACGCTGAGGGGTCGCCCGAAATCGTGGTCTATGACAATGACACCGATGCAGTCGGTCACGTGACGTTGGATGCGCCCGTGCGTGCGACCACGCTGGCCTACGACAGCAATCGGCAACGCTACTACGTGCCGTTGGCCGAAGCCGGGTGGCTAGGCGAATTCGATGCCAACGGCCATTTGATCGATCGCCTGCCGTTTCCGGATCCCGAAGCTTCGATTGATGCCGGACAGCGTTCCGCGGTGCGGATATTTTAGGGATGTCGGGAGTGAAGGGCCAAGTGAGGCAGAACATTTTTAGGCTGACTGAATGTCAACGAGCGGTCTGTTGCCGCAGGCCGATTCGCTTTCCGGCAGCACGGAAACCCACCGCGACTGGGTGCGTTCGGCGCGTCGGTTTATGGTAGGGCGGTTTCGCCGAAACCGCCGGTTGCGGTGGGAGAGGTGAAACGGCGCGCTCGGCGAGCACGCCCTACCTCACAGGCCAGGCTAGCTCAATCTCATCAAAGCTGCGCATATACTTCCCCAGCCTCAACGGTGCCCACCGTTCTGCATCATCTGTCATCTGGCCCGTAAAGCCCGACCCACGAGAGTCGGGGTGAATCCACTCTGGTCGACGAAGGGGGCGGGGGTTAGCGCGAAAGTGTGATATTCCAATCGGCTCCGCTGGAGATGCCATGCTTGGCGGCAAAATCTCCCTGATTGATGGCGAGTGCTACGTTGAGCAAGTCGTTGATGTAGATTACCGGTTCGCCGAGTTTAACTTGGCCGAACGTATTCACGAAAGGAACGCGTTCGTCATAGATTGCCTTGTCACCTTGGGTGATTTTCACCCGCAGGGGGGCCAACACTTCAGGTTCGATTTCCAAGAAAAGATCGCGACTCACGTTGGTCCAAATGTTCCCGTAGTGCACGTCGAGAATGGGTATATTGCCGTGGATGGTGCCGTCGTCCTCCCGGGCTTTTTCGTAGGGCAGCCGACGAACCTTTTGAGTCAGCTTCCGGCCGACTTCTTTGAATTCGATTACCCCGGCAGCCAGACGTGCGCCGGTGTAGGCGTAAACGTCACGACCGTGGAATGTGTAGGATTTCTCCGAGTTCTTGAGCCGGTTCACGGCCTCGTCGATTTCCCGCATTTCAGCGACTCCGAGCTCGTCGGCGACTAATGTCAGCGTGCCGTTATCGGGAGTGACAAAGTAGTGGCCGGTTTTGGTCTTCAGGACAACGGAGCGGCGGTCAGTGCCCACGCCTGGATCGACTACGGAAACGAATACGGTGCCGGCGGGCCAATACTCGGCGACTTGGTTCAGACGGTAGGCGGCTGCCCAGATATCGAAGGTCGGGATCTCGTGGGTGAGATCAAACATGCGCAGATCGGCCGAAACCCCGTAAGCCACGCCGCGCATGGATGCTACGGCCCCGTCCTTCTCGCCAAAATCGGACTGAAACACCAAAGCGTTCTGCTTAGCGAAGGCGGTGAGGGTCGTGAGTAGGAGGCAGGCTAAAAGAGGGGGGGCAAACTTCATGGTGAGAATGGTGAGAGAAATTGATCGGTTCGCAATATGAAGAATACGCGCTTGGGTGAATATGCGGCTGTTAAAACTGCCGCCAGTAGATTCAATTTAGTCATGCCTGCCTTTGATCTGCCCCTCAGTGAGTTGAAAGTTTACCAAGGATCGTCGCCCCGGCCGAGCGATCTCGATGAATATTGGAATACGGTGCAGCGAGAGTTGGACGCTCTCGATCCCCAGGTGAAACGGGTGCCGAATTTGACGCTTAAGGTCGATCACGTGGAGTGCTTTGATCTCTGGTTTGTTGGCTTGGGGGGGGCGAAGATTTATGCGAAATACGTGCGTCCTAAAGCGACGGTGGGTCGTGCGCCGGGACCAGCGGTGGTTAGATTTCACGGTTATTCCGCCGCCAGCGCCGATTGGTCGGAGTTGATTGGTTATGCGAGTTCAGGTGTAGCGATCGCTGCCATGGATTGTCGGGGGCAGGGAGGGCGATCCGAAGATGTGGGTGGAGTCGCGGGCACCACGTTACGCGGACACATTATTCGCGGGTTGGAAGATCCCGACCCGACTAAATTGATGTTTCGTTCGATCTTTGCAGACACGGCGTTGATGGCGCGAATTGTGATGGGATTTGATGAAGTGGATGCCACGCGAGTGGGGTCTGCCGGTGGCTCGCAAGGCGGAGCGCTGGCGCTGGCGTGTGCTGCATTAGAGCCGAGAATCAAACGTGTCGCTTCGGTATTTCCGTTCCTCTGTGATTATCGCCGCATTTGGGAGATGGACCTGGCGAAGCAAGCCTTTGAGGAATTGAGTTATTTTCTCCGTTGGTTTGATCCACGTCACGAACGCGTGGAGGAGATATTTACGAAACTCGGCTATATCGACATCCAGAACCTGACTCCGCGAATCAAAGGAGAAGTGCTGATGTTCACGGGATTGATGGATCAGGTGTGCCCGCCCAGCTCACAATTTGCGGCCTACAATAAGATTCCAGGAAAGAAGGAAATGGTGTTGTATCCGGACTACGGACACGAAGCGCTGCCGGGAGAAAAAGACCGGGTCTTCAATTTCCTAGCCGAGCTATGAATCGGCGGGAATTTCCGGCGCAGGTGCGGGGATAAGTTCAGGGTGTTTTTCTGCCCATTTGGCTAGAATGTCACGGGCAACGGGGGCAGAGTAAGTTCCTCCGCCCGTCTCTTCGCCGGGTCGGTCGCCTTCGACGATGACCGCGATCGCAATTTGCGGATTTTCGATCGGGGCGAACGCGACGAACCAAGCGAAGTTTATCGTGCCCTTGGGGGTGCGCTTTTGAGCGGTGCCCGTTTTTCCACCGACCCGGAGACCGGGGATACGCATATTCTCAATCGTGGTAAACGACGCGCGGGATGTTCCCGTAATGGTGCACTCTTCCATGCCCTCAAGCAAAGCCGCATAGTCACCGGGAGTCAGTCCGATGGGAGCAGTCTGCTGAATCGGGCGATTCGGCTCATGGGTCATATACGGCGTGGTGTGGGTCTGGCCGCGAGCCAAAGATGCCATGAACGTCGCCATCTGCATTGGGGTGACGAGCATGTAGCCTTGGCCGATGGAGAAATTTGCGGTGTCACCGGGAACCCAGCTCTGATCATAACGCTCTTTTTTCCAGTCTGGATCCGGCACCAGACTGCCCCTAGTTTCGTTGGGTAATGGAATCCCGGTGGGGTGACCGAATCCAAATTGACGAGCCGTGCGAGCGATAGCGTGCGCGCCGGTTTTCAGTCCATGCTCATAGAAGAACACATTGCAGCTCTTCGAGATTGCCGTTTTTAAGGCAATCTTACCATGGGCATGACCGTCGTGACAGGGGAACAGGCGGTTGCCCACGCGATAGTATCCTCCGCAATTTGCGGTCGTATCAGAAGCGATCGTTCCTGCCTGCATTCCCGCGACGGTCACGAGCGTTTTGAATGCCGACCCCGGTGGATAAAGCCCCTGGATGGGGCGGTTCAACCAAGCGCCGCGTTCATTGATATCCGTTGCGACCGATTGAGTGAGCCGAGGTGAAAAGTCGTTGAGGTCGTAGTCGGGCAGACTGGCCATGACGAGCACTTCACCGGTATTCACATCGATGGCTACAGCGGCCCCGGCCATCTCGTATTCGCGCAGGCGCTCTCCGGCCGCAATTTGCAGATCGATATCCAGGCTGGAAATAACGTTTTCACCTTGGACCGGCAGACGGCGATGAAGTGCTTCGACCCGGTAGCCTCCCGGATCAACCCGATACACGGTGCCACCGGCTTTGCCCTGCAATTTTGATTCGAACTGTGACTCAAGACCGTCACGCCCTTTGGTGCCCGTCATCTTGAAGGTCATCAAATCTGCACCGGGAAAATCTTCGTCGATTTCGATGTCACGATTGGATGATACGAATCCCAGGGTGTGGGCGGCCGCTGCACCGTAAGGATAAAACCGGCTGCTCGTGGTATATACCTGTAAAGGGGAATTAACCGGGAGCTGTTCCAATAGACGCGCATACTCTTCGCGCTCCAGGCCGTCGATGAGCGTGTAAGGCAGCATCCGCTGGGCGTTGAAGTGGCGGTTGAGTGAGCGCGATTCGAGTTTGGTTTCACGACCGAGTGCGCGGTTGATCTGGTCTAAATACCTTTCGACGACAGTGAATCGGGCGATTTGGTTAATCTGCGCAACCGTTGGCGCACTCCCAGGATCCTCCTCTTGGTAGGCATCACGAATCTCTACATACTCGCGGTAGATCTCGGTGCGCAGTTCCTCGAGATAAAGCACCACGGCAAAACGAGGGCGGTTGCCCACCAGGATACGGCCTTCGCGGTCGTAGATATTTCCGCGAGGGCCTGGAACGAGGATGCGGTTCTGGCTCTGGTTGATGGCCCTCATCTCGGCCAAATCCGAGCGCCAAACTTGTTGAAAAATCAGCCCCATCATCAGCGTAAGTCCGCCTAATGCGATCGGGGTGTAGAAGAATCGCAGTCGTGAATCGCCGCCGCGATGGCTCTGCACCATGCTATTGGATCCGGAGTCTAAAGATCGGGCCATGATGAACTAAGCGGATATTCGACCGCGAAGGGAGCGAGGGTTGAGGACCAGACTGAGCGCACGGTGTTGTAGGGCGAAATACCACGGGGCGATCAATGCGAGAACCACTTGGGAAACCACCAGATCGGTGAGAAGTCTTACCCCTGAAATGGGTCCGCCGTGAGATCGCCCGATGACGATGAAGGTGATCATCACGAACAAAATTAAGTTAATGATGAGTGCCACGATGATTCCGATGGTGAGTTCCGATGCGGCGAATCGTCTGCGGATGCGCACCACGATAATTTGAGCGGCACCGAATAGCACGGCATGGGTGCCGAATCCGAGTGGAGCCCATGCGTCCAACATCATCCCGATGATCAAACAGGCGGTGAAACCCGTTTTCGGATTAAGATGCAGGGCTGCGAATGCGATCAACAGTCCGCCGAGCCAGATCGAAAGACCGGTTGGTGCCAGGAGGTGGTTGGTCTGCCGCATGAGGGTGATCAAGATCCACCCGGTAACCACCATGACGATTAAACGGCGTTGGCACGCGGTGATCTTCATAACGGATCAAGCGGGATGAGGATAGAGACTTCAGTCAGTTCGTTGAGCCGCGGATCCAGCAAGACTCGACCCGTTTTAAACAAACCGTCGGGACTGGGTTGGAGATTGGTGACCGTGCCCAGCTTTAGACCCCGAGGGAAAACTCCACCGAGTCCGGAAGTGATGAGAGGCTTGGGTTCCGCGGGATTGGCATAAAGATCGAGCGGCACAAACTCGGCGGTGGCCTGAGGTCGGGAAAGCGGCGGATTGATGCCACCTTGGAAACTTACCGGGCGATCATCTCCCTCAAACGAAGCAGCCAAGCGAACGGTCGAGCTGCTGATCAAATCAACCACGGCAGTGTTGAAGTGCACTTCGGAGATGCGTCCCACGACGCCGCCTGCGAATATAACCGGAGAACCTTTGACGACACCTTGGTTAGTGCCTTTTCGAATGATCAGTCGTTGCCACCAGCCGTTGAGATCACGGCTGACTACTCGAGCGGGCTCTGAGCGATAATCGGTAAATGAAGGCAGCCGGAGCAGCGTTTCGAGTTTCTCCACCTCTCGTCTTAGCTCGCCATTCTCTGCGGCGGCGTGCGCGTAGTGCGCGGCCATGTTACCCAGATCGCGATAGGCGTTGTAGATGTCCGTTTTCGAACGGGTGCGCCAAGCCCAGTAATCCTGCAGTTCACGCAGGTATGAGGCGGAGACTTCGACCGGAGCCTGCAGTTCGTAGAAGCCAATCCGGCTCACTCGCTTGGCCACGGTGGGGATCAGAAACCAAATGAGTAGCAACACCCCGAGGGTGATGAAAGGTTTGGAGGTATCGAAACGGTCAGGAGGCACTGGGAATGGGGGCCTCTAACCGTGGATCACCGATTCCCTTGGTGACAAGCCCCGTAGCGGGGTTGAGCGCAATCAGGTGTGTTGGAGAAGCCAGTTGAGGTCACTCAACACGGCACCGGTGCCATTTGCGACGGCTGAAAGCGGATCATCGGCGATGATAACCGGGAGACCGGTTTTATCACTGAGAAGACGATCAATGCCTCGGATGAGGGCACCGCCTCCAGCCAGCACGAAGCCACGATCCACGAGATCGGCAGAGAGTTCCGGCGGGCAACGCTCGAGAGCGGACCGAACGGCATCCACGATCGCAGCCATGGTGTCGCTGAGAGCTTCGCGGATTTCCTGTGAGGTGACGTGAATGGTTTTGGGGAGACCAGCAACGGAGTCGCGACCCTTGACCTCCATGGTGAGTTCTTCCTCCAGCGGGTAGGCGGAACCAAGGCGTAGCTTAATTTCTTCCGCGGTGCGTTCACCGATGAGTAAATTGTAGGCCCGTTTCATGTAGTTCACGATGGCTGCATCGATCTCATCACCCGCGACGCGGATGGATTTTGAAAACACGACTCCGGCGAGAGAGATAATTGCGATCTCGGTGGTGCCACCGCCGATATCAACGATCATGTTGGCGGCGGGTTCGTGAATGGGGAGTCCAACCCCGATCGCGGCGGCCATGGGCTCCTGGATCATGTGAACAGCACGTGCTCCGGCATGGGTGGCGGAGTCCTGCACGGCGCGTTTCTCCACCTCGGTGATTCCAGAAGGGATGGCGATCACTACGCGTGGGCTTACGCCAAAACTGTTGCTGTTCACCTTTTTGATGAAGTAGCGCAGCATGGCCTCGGTCACATCGAAGTCGGCGATTACGCCGTCCTTCATCGGCCGAATGGCGGTGATGTTGCCGGGCGTGCGTCCGAGCATGCGTTTGGCGTCGGAACCGACGGCGCGCACTTTGCGGGTCATGGTATCGAGAGCCACGACCGAAGGTTCACGTAGAACGATTCCGCGATCCTTTAAATACACCAAGGTATTTGCGGTGCCGAGGTCGATTCCAATGTCGTTGGAGAAGTGGGATAGAAGCTTCAGGGCCATTTCAAGCGCGTTTCCGCTGAGGGGAAACAATTGGTATTACTTAGTGTTAAAGGGTAAAAAATGCCTATGGCGAGCGCGTTACGTGGTTATTTTACGTTAAAAACAAAAAACGCCGCTAAAAAGCGACGTGAGTAAAATCTAAATACACCGCCACGATTGACGGGAGCCGGGCTCAGTTGTTGCCCGGAGGGGGAACGGTTTCGGTGCTCTTCTTCTCAACGGGGGTCGTAGGATCGACCGCATTCAATTCCTTTTCAGCCTCGTCGGTAGCCTTTTGGAATTCGCTCTTGGCTTTGCCGAGACCGCGAGCGAGCTCGGGCAATTTTTTGGCACCGAACAGAAGCACGATGACCAAAAACAGGAGGAGAATTTCAGGGCCGCCGAGGGTCCAGGCGAGCAGGGGCGAGACGTTCATGATGAAGAAAGGTTAGCGGTGGTGGTGGTGCCGGAGCAAGTGAAGAAAAAGGGTCGTCAGTCTACTTCGGGCGGCCGAGGGCTTGAGCGGTGCCAGGCTTGACGGCGAGCTTGAGTAGATTCTGCGCGTTATCCAATTGCTCGGCATCGAAGAAGCCATGGAGCTGACGGATACGGGTGGGGTGGCGCATTTTACGTAGCGCTTTCGCCTCAATTTGGCGGATGCGCTCGCGAGTCACCTTAAATTGCTTACCGACCTCTTCGAGGGTGCGGCTGTAGCCGTCGATCAGACCGAAGCGGAGGGAGAGCACCCGACGTTCGCGTTCGGTGAGGGAATCTAGCACGTCGACGATCTTATCACGCAGGAGTGAGTAGGCCGTCATATCGTAGGGATTCTCGGCCGACTTGTCCTCGATGAAGTCACCGAAGCTCGTGTCATCGCCATCACCGACTGGAGATTGGAGTGAGATGGGCTGTTGCGCCATCTTCATGATTTGCTGCACGCGCTCGACGGGCAGGTTCATTTCGTCCGCTACCTCGTCCGGAGTCGGCTCATGGCCGAATTCTTGGAGAAGTTGCTTCTGCACCTGCATGACCTTGTTGAGGGTCTCGATCATGTGCACCGGAATGCGGATCGTGCGGGCTTGGTCGGCAATGGAACGGGTGATCGCTTGGCGAATCCACCAAGTCGCGTAGGTCGAGAATTTGTAGCCGCGACGATACTCAAACTTCTCCACCGCTTTCATCAGGCCCATGTTGCCTTCTTGAATGAGATCGAGGAAGGAGAGGCCACGATTGGTATATTTCTTCGCGATCGAGATCACGAGCCGGAGATTGGCTTCGACCATCTCGGTCTTGGCTTGGTGCGCGTCAGCGACGTGCACGTTCGTCTGCTGGATGATGCGCAAGAAGTCTTCCGGCGGCATCCGTAACTCGCGTTCCATTTCCTTCAATCGAGTCTTCAGCGATTTAGCATCAATTGCCATGTCGCGCTTGGTCTTGGGCTTCTTAGCGCGGGCAAGTTGAGTATGAATCTGTTCGATCTCGTTGGTGATCGAGTTGCGATTCTTGATCCACTCTTCGTAGACCTTCAGTTTGAAGAAGAACTTCGGGAAACATTTGCGCAGGTTGGTCTCCCGCTTGCGGTGCTTGGTGAGCACCTTCTTTTTCTCGGCCTCGCTCCGAACCTTGGCTAGTTCGATCCAAGACTGAGCGACCAAATCTTCGGACCGAATCGTGGTCTCAACGAGTTTTGGAAGAGATTTGAAATACACGTCGCGACTCTCGATCTTCTTATCGATGACGATGCGGTCGAAGCGTTCTTCGCGGGTGAGTAGCTTGTTGCCGAGTTGGCCGATGTGGTCACCGACAATGGAAGCCTCGAAAAGAGCGGACTGGGCCTTAAGCTCGGCGTTCTCGATGCGTTTGGAGATCTCGACCTCCTGTTCGCGGGTGAGCAGGGGCACTTGACCCATCTGCTTGAGATACATCCGAACGGGATCGTCGAGGATGTCGTTCTGGGAAGACTTGGTTTGTTCTTCTTCGGCCTCCTCCATGCGGGCCTTGTATTCCTCGACTTGATCCGGTTCGAGGATTTCGATCTCCAGATTCTGGAGAATGGAAATGATGTTATCGAATTCGTCCTGATTCTCGACTGACTCGGGCAGAGCCTCGTTGATGTCGTCCCAAGTGAGATAACCCTGCTCTTTGGAGAGACGGATTAGCAGACGGATCCGCTCGTTGACGCCACTGGACATGGCTTCTATCGCGGTTGAACCTTTTTTACCCTTGGTAGACTTCAGGGCTTGTTCGACGGCGTCGGATTGAGCGGAGGGCGAGGAGACGGACTTGGCTTTGTGCGGCATGGAGAGAAACAGAAACTAGACAACTGGCGCTAACCTAAGAGGTTGGCGAAGTTGCCTTTGTAATTCGGAACGCTCTTTCAGTAGAGAAATTACGTCAGTTTGACTGTCCGTTTGGGACTGGGACAATGCAAGTTCAATTTGGCGGAGCTGAGGTTGCAGCGCTCGGAGGCGAAGTTTTTGTAATCCTTCTTCCGCGACTTTGGCCGGATCGTCCATGGTGGGCGTGTCAAAAAGAAGGGTGGCCGCGAGGGCCTTCTCCTCGGGCGTTTCGAGAAGTCCGCTCTCATTAAGTTCAGCGGTGCCGGGCCAGGCATCTTGCTCAAACTCGGCCAAAATACGGTTCAGCAGGGCTCCGGCCGGGTGTTGGGTGTCAATCCATTCGTGGGGCAGGGCGAGGCTGAGAGGTTTGCCATATGCTTCGAAGTGGAGGCAGATCAGCAGGAGGTGTTCCTCGGGGGAAATGGTGGTGGGTCCGCGGGGAATCGGCGGAGATTCAGCTTCTTCGTTGCGAGGTCGGGCGGGAGCGCGACGTGCTCCGTGGCGACGGTAGCGCTCAAAATCTGATGCGAGCGCCGAAATGGAGAGTCCAAGTTGGGCGGCTGCCTCCTTGAGGAATTCGGACTGAGCGACCTCAGACTCAGCGGCGATCACGATCTCAAAGAGGGGTTTCATGGCCGCCGACTTCTTTTCGGCGTTAGCTTTGCGCCCCTCGGGCAGCAGCGCTTGGCAGGCGAAGGTCATGGCCGAAAGGGCAGTTTTACGGATGTCTTCGTAGCCCTCCTTACCCTGTTCCATCATCAGAAGATCGGGGTCGAGTTTGCCGTCACCATCTCCGGTGATGAATCTAACTTCGATACCAGCGGCCAAAGCCATGGGCAGGAGCCTGAGGGCGGCTTTTTGGCCCGCGCCATCTCCGTCGAAGAAGCACTCGACTTGATTGTGGTAGCGGCGGAGGAGCGCGAGTTGCCCCTCGGTGATAGAAGTGCCTTGAGGGGCGACGGCGGTTTTTAGCCCCACACTCCAAGAGCGCAGCGCGTCCAGCTGCCCCTCGACTAAAACGAACGGATGTCCTTCCTTCGCTTCGGAGCGTGCTCGGTCGAGGTTAAAGAGGAGGTGGCTCTTGGTGAAAATGGGGGTCTCTGGCGAGTTGACGTATTTCGCGTCTTTGGCGGGGTCGTTGTCCGGAGTGAGGGCAGTTTGGCGAGCGGTGAATGCGACCACCCGGCCTTGGTGATCTCGAATGGGGATCATCAGACGGCCACGGAATCGATGGCGCAGTGACCGCAAGCTGATCTCGGCGTCGTCGTAGATGAAGAACAGGCCACATTGGCGCAGGGCGGACTCGGAAAATCCACGCTTCATGAGTTCCGCGCCTAGATTACTGCCGTTGATATCGGCGGCTCCGACTTTGAACTCTTTGGCCAACTCGAGGTCGAAGCGCCGTTCATTTTCCCAATAATTCCGCATCCAGTTACCGGTCTCGTCATTGGCGCTGAAGGCTTCGTAGTAATGCTGGGCGGCGATGTCGTGGAGTTCAAAAAGCTCCTGTCGCAGTGATCGTTCCTCGCGGGTCGGGCCGGCTCCCGCTTCGTATTCGATCGGAACATTGAAGCGTTGGCCCAAAGTTTCGACCGTTTCGATGAAGTTGAGCCCTTCGGTTTCCCGGATGAAAGTGATGAGATCGCCAGATTTTCCACAGCCGAAACACTTGTAGACACCCATGTCGGGATTCACGTGAAACGACGGCGATTTTTCCTGATGGAACGGGCAGAGGCCTTTGAACCGCGACCCTGCTTTCTTCAACGTCACACTGCGGGAGATCACATCAACGATGTTCACCCGGGCTCGTATCTCATGGACGCAGGATGGTTTGACTAAGGGCATGAAAGTGGGTGGCCAAATGGCTTCGAAGGAGTTTGGACATTTACCTCGGCGTGTGCTCTGTCAAGGTTCGCTCTACTAAGAGGAAACAATCCTACCCCTCTTGGCGTCTCACCCCCAAACCATGTCCCGATTTTTTACCTTATTGTCCCTATTGTTAGTGTCGGTTGGCGGATTTTCGCTGATGGCCCAAGACGCGGTGGAGGTCCCGGAGGGGCCCCAACCGCCGGCCACGATTTGGGCGGGCCAGCTGGAGGCATTCGACTTGAGCGTTTACTCGCGGGAGGTGAATTCGTTGATCGGGCAGTTTGAAGAGGCACTCGGCCAACGACTCGTTCCAGGCGAGAAGGGCAAAGTGGGTCTCAAAATCTACGCCGACAGTGGACCCGGTCTGGCCACTCCGATCCCTTTGGTGAAAGCCGTGATTCAAGCTCTCGTTGAACGAGGTTATGCCAAAGAAGACATCTTTTTGGTCGGGCTGAATCCGTTAAGGCTCCGATTTACCGGTTATTTGCCTTCGCTTATTACCGGGGAGGGTCCCTTTGACGATCACCCGATCTTCATTCTCGAGTCTGGTGAGTATTATGATCCGGGTTGGTTCTACGATAGCCCGCTTCCATCCCGTTTTGATCCGGTGTTTCTCGCGGATCGCGGAGATGACCACCAGGAGCATCTGGAGGCCAACCGCCGCAGTTTCCTCGCCACCCCGTTATTTTTGGAGGCCGATTTTTGGATCAATTTGCCGGTCTATACCGATCATCCGACACTCGGAGTGAATGGGGCATTGGTAAATGCGACCCTGTGGAACGCATCCAACACCGCCCGTTTTATGCAAAGTGCGACCAACGCCCCAGCGGCGGTGGCGGAGATGAGTGCGATTCCCGAGCTGCGGCAAACTTGGCTGTTCACGATCGCGAGTTTGCAACAATATCAGTTCATCGGCGGACCGGCCTTCAACTCCCTCTACACGGTCTCTGATAGTGAGATTTGGTTGAGCGCGGATCCGGTCGCATTGGATACCATGATGCTCGAACGCATCAATGGGCACCGGACCAGGTGGGGCTTCCCGATTATCTCGGAGGAGATCCGCACGCTTGAATTTGCGGAGGTTCTGAAGGTCGGCAGCACGTCAAATTTAGATGAAAGACTCGTCCGAGTGGATGGATAGACGTGCTCGCGCCAATTTCCCCTTGTCAGGCCGCGACCGCTGAGCCCTGTATTTAAACGTCCATGACGTCTGCGGCCTATCTCCCACTTCTCATTCAAGCAGTCCTCGCCCTTGGCGTGGGATTGACGATTTTGGCGGTCAACCGTTTGGCCCGCCAGCGGGTGAAGTCCTCAAGCCCGATCAAAGACACGCCGTATGAATGCGGAGTTAAGAGCGAAGGCATCGTTCACACCCGCTTTTCGGTGAAGTTTTATATCACCGCGATGCTCTTCCTCCTCTTCGATATCGAGGTGGTATTCCTGATCCCTTGGACGTTTGTTTACCGTGATTTTCTGGCCAACAACATTGCCATTCTGTCGCCCATGATGTTCTTCCTTTTCGTGCTGGTGCTGGGACTCTTCTACGAAGTGAAGAAGGGTGTCCTGAATTGGGAAAAGTAATCGCGAGTTAGTTTCAGAACGATTTTCACCATGCGGCTCGAAAAACTCATCGCCCGAAGCCGCATCGTAGAACTACGTGGTTCCGACATGAAGTCGACGCTGGGCGAGATGCTCGACGTATGTGCGCAGCGGATTACGGGACTAAAACGTGACCCGTTGCTTCGTGGCTTGCTGGCGCGTGAGGCAACGATGACCACATATCTCGGACATGGGGTCTCCTTGCCTCATGTGCGGACCAAGCTGAGTCGGCGCTATCTGCTCGCCATTGGGCGCAGTCGTGACGGCGTTTCCCATGACGGTTCCGAGAGCGAGAAATCAAACCTCGTGATCATGTTGCTCGCGGACGAGAAATCGCGGGATTACCTTCAGGTGCTCGCCTCACTGGCCCGAATGGTCAAAGAGCCGGAGTTGGTGCGTAGCTTGATCGATTCCGAAGATGTCGACCAGCTCTACGAGCGGTTGCTCGCAGGACTCAGCGGCATGCAGGTCCGACGCATCCCGACCAAGCAGAACAAAATGAACCGCCTAATGGTTCGCGAAGCGGAACGGGTAGCCAAAGGAGCGGATTGCGACGCGATCGTGGTGATGGGCGATACCTTCACCGGGGGCATCGATGTCACGCGTTGGACGCCCAAGATTAAGTCGATTCTCGTCACCAACAGCGTCCCTGACGGGTCGGATGCTTTCACCACGTTTGCCGAAGTGATTCAGGTGCGCTCATTTTCACCTCAGCGTTTGGCGCAGGTGCGCAGCGCAATCCTAGTGGCGCTGACTCGTGGGATCATTACTTTCACTGATCGCTTGTGTTGCCTTGGCGGAGTGTTGGGGAGCAATCAATTCGACACGGTCGGAGTATTTGATGTGGAGCGTGAGTTTCAGACGCTGCTTACCGGTAAAACCGATCTGTTGCCCGACGACGTGAAGCCCGAGGTTTTTGAACGAGTCATCGCCGTGGCGACCGAACTCGGAGTTGAAGGACGTGAAGGGAAACCCGTGGGGTGTCTGTTTGTCGTCGGAGGAACGCCTCAGGTGGAGAAATTCGTGAAGCCGTTAGTGCTGAATCCATTTTTCGGATATAAGGATGAAGACCGCAATATCCTCAATCCATTCATGGACGAAACCGTGAAGGAGTTCTCCACTATTGACGGCGCTTTTGTTATCCAGGGCAACGGCGTGGTGAATTCCGCCGGTAGTCTCATTCAAGCGACTGACACCGAGCACATGTTACCGAGTGGTTTGGGCAGTCGTCATGCTGCTGCTGCTGCCATTAGTTTGGAGGCTCCCTGCATTGCCGTGGTCGTTTCGGCCAGCACCGGGCAGGTGTCACTATTCCGCCGTGGGGTTATGCTGCCGCTGACAGAGAAAAAAGTGATCGCTTCGAAATCCTGAACGGAAGGCTAAAAGCCTGATTCTGGGTTGAAAAACTGGCAAAGATGGGGTCGAGAGATTGTCAGGACTCAGTTAATCCGGCGAATTTGCGCTTGCCGAAGACGGGAGCGAGCCGTTGAGATCTTCCTTCACCCAATTTAAAGACATGCAAGAACAAGTAATTATCGAGTGCACCGAGGCCCGCGCCGAGGGTAAGTATGCTTCCAAATACCTCACGTCCCGCAACAAGAAGACTGTTACGGAGCGTATCGAGAAGAAGAAGTATAACCCTTCGCTTCGTCGCCACACGGTTCATCGTGAGATCAAATAGCTCGCCGGGGTAACCCGTTAAAGTTTCCGACCGAAGTCCTCCGGGGCTTCGGTCTTTTTTTGGCTAGGTGACTACGCTCCGGCTTGGCTACAGGAGTTCCGTGAGCCCTGACGCCAGTCTTCACGGTGATTCCGAATCCAGTCGAGCAGAGCACGTTCGAATCCAATATCTCCACCTAAACGCTCCGATTCCAACCACTTATGACGTAAAATCTCTTCTCGTTCGGCCAAAAACTCTTGGTAAAGAGAGGATTTCTTCACGAACTCGCGAGATGCAGGTGCGGAAGACTGGGCGACGGATTGATTCATGGATGAGCGAGGGATTGAGATGGGGGAAAGTCGAACGGTCAGCCCCTAACTGTCAACCTACCTAGGCGGCTTACCCTAGATGATGTTGTTTTGCGTTCACCGAGTTCCACTGGAGAGGGGCTGCTTAGGCAGGCTTCTTTGTCAGGGCCTCTCGCAGGCTGTTGCCGATGGATTCGAAAACGACTGAGGCTTCGCTCTCCGGTTCCGTGATGACGATAGGCTTACCGCTGTCGCCACCTTCGCGAATGGCGGGAATCAACGGAACCTGGCCAAGAAAGGTTGTGCCTAGCTTGTCAGCCGTGGTTTTGCCGCCGCCTTCACCGAATAAAAGGTGTTTGATACCGGCGGGATCGGTGAAGTGGCTCATGTTCTCGGCCACGCCGATGAGCGGCACATTTACCTTTTGGAACATCAAGCCGCCTTTGCGGGCGATGTTGGTGGCAGCTGGCTGAGGTGTGGTGACGATCACCGCACCGTCCAATGGGATGGTTTGAACCAACGAAAGTTGAGCGTCTCCCGTGCCAGGCGGCAAATCGATCAGCAGGATATCCAGTTCGCCCCATTTCACGTTCTGCACAAACTGCTGCACCGTCTTCATGATCATCGGACCGCGCCACACGACGGGGGTATTGTCATCGATCAGAAATCCCATGCTCATGACTTTCACGCCATTCGACTCCATCGGAATGAGTAGTTCGTTCTCAACCTGAGGGCGTCCTTCTAGACCGATCATTAACGGCACACTGGGGCCGTAGATATCGCAATCCATCAACCCTACGCGGCCGGGGCGACCTTCGGCGGCGAGGCTGCGAGCAAGAGAGCAGGCCAAGTTGACGGCGAACGTGCTTTTGCCGACGCCGCCTTTGCCGGAAGCAATCGCGACGGCGTGTTTGATCTTAGCGTGTGCGGTGTCGGTCGCGTTACCGGCCAGATTTCCGCCAGCGGCGGGTGTGGCCGGCGCCTTCGGGGCCGAGACAGCGATATCGATGATGATATCTTTCACCTCGGGTAGAGCGTTTAGGCAATCGGAGACCTCACGTTTCAATTGCAGCGGCGTCTTGGGATCGTTCGTGGTGATCGCGAGCGACAGCTTAACGGTGCCGTCAATGAAAGCCGCCGAACGCACCAGACCGAACGACACAATGTCGCGGCTGAAACCGGGATATTTAACCTGCTTGAGGTGTTCTTTGATCGCTTCTGGAGTCACTTATAGAGATAAAATGGAACGTTTTTGGGCCGAAAAGGGTTTAACGTTGTCGAGACTCCTGTCCCTGTAAAATACGAATGGCGAAATTTCGCCCGATCTCTCTTTAGCCATGTCACGTTTTATCGCTCGAATTTTTGTTCTTCTATGTCTGTCCGGCCTCTCGGTTTCTGCTCAACCGGCTGTCACAGATATTGGCCCGATTGAAATACAAAGCCAATTGCAGACCCTATCCGTGCGGGTGACCGCGAGCCCCGAGGAGCTCAACCGATTGGCCAACCTCGCTTTTGAAGTGCATGGTCGTTACCGTCGGGTGACGAGTAATCCGTCCTTCGATATCCGCTTCACCGCCGTGAGCGGCAATCGCGTGCAAGTCGACGTAGCGCGTGGCAGCTCACGGGTGATGAACCGCACCTTTACGGGCACTTCAATGCGCAACGCTTTGCTCAAAGCGGCCGACGCCGTGGTCGAACAAACCAGCGATTTGAAAGGATTCTTCGCCTCTAAACTTGCCTTCATTAGCAAGCAAACCGGCGCTACGGAGGTCTACACCGGCGATCTGTTCTTTGGCGAAGGACAACGAATCACATCCGATCGTTCTTCCGCGCTTTCTCCGCGATGGGCGCCCGACGGCTCGAAGCTTCTCTACACGAGTTTTCATCAATCCAATGCCGCGGATATTTTCCAAATCGATATGCGCACGATGCAGCGCACTCCCTTCGTGAGTCTCAAGGGCACCAACCAGTCCGCACGGTTCAGTCCCGATGGTTCGAAGGTGGCGATGGTGCTGAGTGGAGCAGGTAATCCAGATGTTTACACCGCCAACCCTAATGGGCGTGGCATCCAACCCCTCACGCGCACGAGTGGCGTGGAGTCTTCCCCCGTATTTTCCCCCGATGGGCGCCAGTTGCTGTTGACCTCTGATGTAGCAGGCGGACCTCAGCTTTATGTGATGTCCGTCGCCGGTGGTCGCATGAGCCGGTTGCCGACCAATATCAGCGGATACTGTGCCGAACCAGATTGGAGCACGGGTGACCCCAACAAGATTGCCTTCACGATGCGGATGGGACGCGGATTCCAAATCGGCCTTTACGACCGATCAAAACGTGGGCCGGCCGTAAATGTGTCCAAAACATCGCAAGATGCTCTGGAACCCGCTTGGCTAGCTGATGGCCGTCATTTGATCTTCACCCTGCGTTCCCCGAATCAGCGTAGCATCTGGATTTTAGATACCGAGAGCGGCAAAAAAACCCGTCTCAGTCCTAGCTCCCTCGGGGAAGTTTCGCAGGCCTCCCCTGTGCTGCCGCGTTAAGCGAGCGGCTTGGTTGCACCCGCCGGTGCAATCAAACTGAGGTCTCGTTCGTCTGGCTTAGTATGACAATCAAGCCAGCCCGATCGACGAGGAATGAGATAAATTCATCCCGACTGCCAATATTTGGGAATATCTGGCGAGCTGGGCGATCTCACCGACTGCTTGGCTTTTTCTACCTCAGAAGAGTCTTCCACGGAGGAGAACAGTGATGCCGATTTACTCAATATCGGCTTCCGCTATGCTATGGCCTTAATGCATCACCGAGAAGATGCGGAAGATATCACTCAAGAAGCTTGGCTCAATCTGAACCGCCGCTACGGGAAGATTCCATCGAAGGCCGCGCTGTTCACTAGTATTAAGAATCTGGTGATTGATCGGTTTCGCCGCGGTAAGATCGTTTCTTTTGAGTCGGGTGAGGAAATGGATCCGACCCCGGCACCTGAAACCGCTGAGCCTGGGGCCAGCGCTGATGTGGAGACGCTGCTCGGGCAGCTCCGGGGTAACGAACGTGAGGCCCTGCTCTTGCACTATATCGAGGGGCGCACCGCCGAAGAGATCGGCAACATCACCGATCAACCGCGCAACACCGTCCTCAGTTTAATGCGCCGAGGATTGCAGAAACTTCGCGAATCCGTTTCACCCGACCCTGCGCCCGACGTGGTGCCTCCTCCTACTACCGCCTAATTTTCACCTCCTTTGGATAATCCCGAAAAACAGTTCCGCGATTTCTACGAGCGCCAGTCCATGGTGCCCGATCGAGCGGCTGCGATTTTGGCGGAAGGCCGCAAGCTTGCGGCAGCTCACCGGCGTCAGAAATTGTGGTGGCGCACCGCCGGGATCGCGGCGGCCGTTTCTCTCGTGGGTGGACTCGGTTGGGTTGCGATGCGCCCGGACGCAGAACCGATTCCGGTTCAAGTGGCTCAATCCGTGGTGGGGCTACCCGCCGTGCAGGATAGTGTCATAGCATTTTTTGAAACCCCGAACTATGAGCTCGATCAGATCTCCCTCGATCAGCCCGCACTGCTGGCTTATCTGAAAGTACAAGGTGCGCCTTCCGAGTTGACCGTGCCGGATGGGATTGGGGGGCTGGATAATCTTGGCTGCGAGGTGCTAGATGTGGACGGACATCAGGTTTACATCATGTGCTTCTATCTCGATGGCGTGCCCCGTGACGCCAACGGTGTCGCGATGCCGGGTAAGAAACCCATGATGACGGCCGCAGTTGCAGTGCCCGAGCCCGTTGAGTCGGTATCGACCGAAGTCGCGCCAGTAATGATGAAGAAGCCAACGACCTTGGTGCATCTTGTAACCATTCCCCGTGATCAATTTCTCGGGGCACCCATCGCAGGTGATCCCGCCTCCATGTCGCAGAACGGCGAGTGGAGCTTTGCCACCTGGGCACAAGGCGATGTGGTCTACGTCGCTGCCACGCCGGCCGACGCCGAACGATTTGCTGTCATCGCTGCAGACCTAAGCTTCTGAACGATATTCTTAACTCTTTAATAATTAGATATTAAGGGTGAAGTTTAACCATATTGGTTAAAGCGCTCATCGCAGGTGATCTCGTTTCCATGTCGCAGAACGGCGAGTGGAGTTTTGCCACCTAGGCACAAGGCGATGTGGTCTACGTCGCCGCTACGCCGGCCGACGCCGAACGATTCTCTGCCATCGCCGCGGACCTGCGCTCCTAAACGATAATCCTAACTGTTTAATAATTAGATATTAAGGATGAAGTTTAACCATATTGGTTAAACTGCTCGTGTTTCATTCGAAGGGAATGGTGGAAATGAGGAGGTGGAGTTGCTCACGAGGGAGACGGTGATCTCTGCGACAGGATACATGGCTTGTTTGAAGTCCGCGCCAGCGAAGCTTAAGGGACCTCCAAATCGGGTGAGAACCTGATCAATGATGCCACCTTGGCCCGCGGCCATGAAGCCAGCGTGCAGCGCGGCGACGCCGTTCTGGGTGGTGCCGGTGTTGGGGGCTGCTTGGGCGAGGAAAGCGGTGTTGGCGCCGTTCTCATCGTTAACTTCGGTGCCGGCGTCCCAGATCATGGAACCGTAGATCTTGAAGCTGCGGGGAATGAAAGTTCCGGCGCCATCAAAGATGGGGTAGGCGGAGGGGTTGTCGTTGGCCCAGAACGCATCGTTGCTAGGGATCACCATGGCAAAATAGCTGAGAAAGCTGTGATTGAGGTTAGCGGCGTCTAAATCGAAGATTTGAGTAAAAGTCCGACCAGGGCCGACGGGGCCAGGAATCACGGCGCCTTCGCCGTTGGGTTGAGAGGTGTTAAACCAGCCGGTGAGCATAGAGACATTGCCATCTTCGGAGGCGGCTTCAATTGCGCCGTTCACCGCCTCGCCGGCAGTAAACGTATCGAAGGTGCCATCATGCACGCCGATCCAAGGATTAACGGCCCAGATGCCATTTTCGGGGGCGGCGTTGCGTATCGTTACGGCGACCTGCACCGCCGAAGCGGCGGAGGCAATCAAGAGTGCTCCGGCAAAAGCAGCTATTCGACGTAAATTGGAAGGACCTCCAAATGAAGAAAGGAGGAAGAGTGAGGTAGAGGGTGATTTTAAGTTCATCACCGAGCAAAACGAGTCGCGGGGGTGGTTGATTGCAGCTTAACTGCATTTTATGGAAATTAGTTATTTCACCGTCTTAAGATTTGATTCCACAGGACCACGCTTCTACCTCTTGATCCGTTTTCTTTGTGACCTACTCCATAAAACTAAGCTCTATGCGTAACCACGCGGGATGGGCTGACGTCTGAGGTGATAGTCATTTGTCCTATCTTCGCTTTTTGATGCCTTTTATTTCGATGCTTCTGCCCCGTCTTTCCGCCATTGTAGCTGGGTCGCTCGTGAGTCTTTTGGTGGTCGGCTGTATGTCGACGCCTCCCAGCCAAATCGAGGAGCTTCAGACCGATGTCCCCGAGGCTTGGGATACTGCCGCTAGCGGTGGTGAATTTAATCCTCAATTATGGATGCAGGACTTTGGTGATCCGCAGCTGGTGGAAATCATGCGCGAAGCGCTGCAGCACAACTTCGGCCTCATGGCTGCAGCGGCCCGGCGTGATGCCTCAGTCGCTGGCACCCTCTCGGCTCGATCGGGGATGTGGCCCTCCATCACGGCGAGTGCTAACAAGAACCAATCACGACGTAGTTCGGCTACCGGTATTCAACAGACGCCGGTTAATCGTTCTTACTCCACGAATGCTCGCTTTAATTGGGAACTCGATCTGTGGGGGGCATTGCGCAACGGCTACAAAGGAGACTTGGCCGATGCCGAAGCTGCTCTCGCTGACTTTGAAGCCACGCGACTCTCGATTGCCGGACGCACGGCTCAAGCCTGGTATAATGCGATCGAAGCCGAACAGCAGTTGGCCCTCGCCAAACGAACCCTGGAAGCTTTCGAGGAAAGTAAACGCAACGTAGAGGAAGGCTTCGAGCAGGGTATCGGCACCGCCCTTGGAGTGCGATTGATTCGGGCCAACTTGGCCTCCTCCGCGAGCACCTTGGAACAACGTATCCGGGGCCGGGAGTCGGCCGTGCGCAACCTCGAGGTATTGCTCGGGCGCTATCCGGCGGGAGAACTTGCGGTGAGAACCGAGTGGCCAGAAATCGGCACGAACGTCCCCGCGGGGCTTCCAACCGAATTATTGCTCCGTCGCCCGGATGTATTGAGTGCCGAACGTTCGTTGGCCGCGACGCAGCAGCGTAAATATGAAAGCAAGAAGGCGATGTTACCCAATCTCGGCATCACGTTGACCCGTGGCACCAATACTCGGGATGCCGCGGATTTATTTGATTTGGATGCCCGTCGCGTTTGGACCCGCGTTTGGAGTGTTTCGATGCCCCTCTTTCAAGGCGGCCGGATTCGCGCCAATATCGCCCGTTCGGAGGCGCTGCATGAGCAAGCGGTCGCGAATTACACCGGGACCGTTCTCACCGCTTTTCGCGAAGTAGAGGATGCGCTGACCGAGCAGGATTCCTTTGCCCGAGATTACGAATTTCAACAGGTGGCTACCGAAGAGTCTCAGGCGGCTGAGTCGTTAGCCTGGGAACAGTATGAGAGCGGACTGGCGGATATCACCACCGTCCTCGATGCCGTGCGACGCTCCCTCAACGCCCAACGCTCTTTAATCACCACCACTAACCGGCGTATCCAAAGCCGCATCGATCTTTACCTCGCCCTAGGCGGAGGCTTCTCCTTCGAACTAGCCGAAGAAAACTAATCTTTCCATGAAACGAGCTCTGCAAATCCTGCTCCCTGTTATCATCCTCGCGATCGCGGGTGGTATCACCCTCTACATGATTGTCTTCCAAAAGGAAGCTCCGAGGCGGCAGTTCCAAGCGCCGGCCAAAGAAGTGGTGGTGCGTCCCGTGAATCGTCAGAGCTATGAGATTGTGCTGCACTCCCAAGGTTCGGTCCAAGCCCGGACCACCAGCACGCTGATCCCCGAAGTTCGGGGACGCATCGTCGCCATCGGTTCGAGTTTTCAAGAGGGTTCGTTTTTCGAAGAGGGGGAAGTCCTGATCGAGATCGACAAGAGCGATTATGAAACCGAATTGATCGTGGCCGATGCGGCTTATGCCCAGGCTGATCTTCGTTTGGCGGAAGAGCAGGCGCGGTCTGCTCAAGCCAAGCGTGATTGGGAACGACTCAATCCAGACACGCCAGCGGGTCGCCTCACGCTCAGGGAGCCCCAGCTCAAACAAGCCGCCGCAGCGGTGGCCTCGGCCCAAGCCCGGGTCAATAATGCTAAACGTAATCTCGAACGCACCTTAATCCGCGCTCCTTTCGCCGGGCGCGTTTTGACCAAGAATGTTGATGTGGGGCAGTATGTTTCGACGGGTAATCAAATGGCTCGCGTGTTTGCGGTCGATCTCGCGGAAGTCCGCTTACCACTCACTGCTACCCAATATTCCTATCTCAATCTGCCCGCGATCTATCGGGGTGAGAATCCGACCTTGGCGGAAGGGCCGGCCGTGCAACTGTCCTTGGAGGTTGCAGGAGAAACTTATCGTTGGGGCGGACGCGTCTCCCGCGCGGAGGGCGCCGTAGATACCCGGAGTCGGCAATTGTTCGTGGTCGCCCAGATTAGGAACCCCTATGGCCGCACGGCGAATGAACGACCTCCTTTAAAAATCGGTTCATTTGTTGAAGCCGAAATCATCGGAAAGACCGTGGATGATGTGTTTGTGATTCCTCGCAGTCTTTTGCGGGAAAACTCCTATGTGCTGCTTGTTGATAAATCTGATGGCCGCGACATTTTGCGTCGACGACCTGTTTCTATTGCGTGGGAAACCGACGACGTTGCGGTGATTAGCGAGGGGCTCGAAGACGGTGACTTACTCTGCCTCACTCAAGTGCCACTCGCACTTGAAGAATATCCCGTGCGATCCGTGTTGGAAAGCACCGCAATAGCCGCGGCGGACGAAGCAGCAGCGGCCCCAGAGCGTCGTGGTCCTCCTCCTACCGCCGGGGGCGGCGGCGGTGGTGCTGGTGGTGCCGGTGGTGCCGCGGGAGCGCTGCTGGCCGCGATCCCGGCCGACAAACCTTTACCGGCTGAGCTCAAAGCCAAACTTGATGAAGCTATGGCCGCAGCCGAAAGTGGTGATCGCTCAAAAATGCGACCCGTCATGGCCGAAATTCGCGAATGGGCTGAAGCCAACGGGGTCGAATTACCCGCTGGTCGCGGCCGCTAACTTAATTTTTTAGAATCCCACAAAACAAAGGCACCTGATGCACAACTTGATTGAATGGTTTACCCGTAATAGCGTAGCCGCGAATATCCTGATGGCGGCGATCTTGGGTTCCGGCGCCTACTCGCTATGGAACAAGATGATCCTGCAGGAGTTCCCGGACTATCCGTCCCGGGTGATCTCAGTTTCGGTCACTTACCGAGGATCGACTCCAACCGAGACCGAAGAGTCCATTGTCGTGCGTTTGGAGGAGGTTCTTTTCGACATTGAAGGTCTCAAGGAGATGCAAAGCCGCGCGACCGCGAACGCAGGTTCGGTATCGTTGGAGATTGAAGATAGTTTTGATCTGGGTGAAGCGCTTGATGAGGTGACCAATCGAGTCTCCACGATCCAGACGTTTCCGGTGGAGGCTGAACGACCTCAGATCAGTATCGCGGATCGGCGAGAACGTGTGATCACGGTGGTGGTCGCGGCGGATCTGAGCGAACGCGATTTGAAGGTTTTTGCCGAAGGCCTGCGGGAAGAGATCTCGGGGTTGGAGAAGGTGACCATAGCTTCACTCAAGGCGGTGCGACCCTATGAGATTTCGATCGAAGTGCTCGAAGCGGATTTGCGCAAATATGGGCTGACGTTTGACCAGGTTGTGCGCGCGATTCGCACCCACTCCATCGACTTGTCGGCGGGTAGTATTCGCACCGAAGGCGGCAATGTCCTATTGCGCACGTCCCAGCAGGCCTACACGCAGGATGAATTTGCTGAGATTGCGATTATCACCAACCCTGACGGCACGCGAATCACCTTGGGTGACATCGGATTGGTCACGGATGGATTCGATGAGATTCCGGTGAACCCTAAATTTAATGGAGAGCGCGCGGTGGCGATTGATGTATTCCGCACCGGTGATCAAAACATTCTCGAAATTGGTGAGGCGGTGAAGACGTTCGTCGCCGCGAAGAGAGAAACCCTTCCCGACGGGATTCAGTTGGATTACTGGCAGGACGACTCGTCCCGCATCCAAGCTCGTCTCGATACCTTGTTAGATAGTGCCATTTTTGGCTACATTCTAGTGCTCGTAATCTTGTCACTGTTCTTAAGGCCGTCATTGGCTTTTTGGGTGGCGCTGGGCGTGCCCATCGCGTTTTCGGGTGCATTCTTTTTGCTGCCGCTCTGGGGCGTCTCGATGAATCTCATTACGATGTTCGCCTTCATCCTCGTGCTTGGTATCGTGGTCGATGATGCGATTGTGACGGGGGAAAATATCTACCAACACATGCAGGAGGGCGAGGACTCTTTAACGGCGTCGATTGTAGGCACCAAGGAAGTCGCCATCCCGGTTATTTTCGGCGTGCTCACGACCATTGTCGCATTTTATCCGCTGAGTGTATTGTCGGGATTTCGAGGGAACTTCTTTAAACAGATTCCCATCGTCGTGATTCCGGTGCTGTTATTTTCCTTGGTTGAATCGAAGCTTATTCTACCAGCCCATCTTAAACACTGTCGTGGTTTGGGCAAAGCGGCGTCGAAGAATTTCTTATCGAGATTTCAACGCTTTTTTGCCGAGGGCTTAGAAAAATTCATCCTGAGTGTTTACCGTCCGATATTGGAGAAGTGCCTCCAGTATCGATACGCGGCTGTTTCGGTTTTCATAGGGCTCTTTATTGTCTTCGTCGGTGCGCTGTTTTCCGGGCATATTCGGTGGACCCCTTTCCCCAATATTCCGCGCAGTTCGGTCACCGTGACCTTACAGATGCCAGTGGGAACTGACATCGAAAAAACTGATGAAGTGATTCGACTGGTCGAGGCTCAAGCTTTGGCGATGAAGGTGGACTACCGGGAACAGTATGGGCACGATGTGATCGATAACATCTTTGCGACCTCCGGGGGCCAACCTTTCGGCGGTGGTTTTCGCCGCGGCGGACCCGCGGCAGGTGTCGCGGAAATCGGTGAAGTGGTGATCGAGCTGGTCACCGAAGACGATGGCAGTCTCGCGGTGAACAGCCGTGAGTTGACGTTTGATCTGCGTGACCGCGTTGGGCCTGTGCCCGAAGCGGAACAACTTAATTTCTCCTTTGCTCGAGGCGGAGGCGGCGCAATGACGATCCAATTGGTGGGACCGAAAATCGAGGATCTCGTGGCCGTTTCCAAGGCGGTGCAAAAAAAGTTAACCGAATTCCCCGGGCTCTATGATATCCAGGATTCTTTTGAGACCGCCAACCAAGAGCTGGAACTCGAACTTAAGCCTCAGGCCTCTCATCTAGGGATTACGGCGCAGAACCTCGCGACCCAAGTGCGACAAGCATTCTTTGGCACCGAGGCCCAGCGGATCCAACGCGGTCGGGACGACGTTCGCGTGATGGTGCGTTATCCGCTGGAAGCCCGCCGTTCATTGGGCGCGCTCAGTCGCATGATGATTCGCACGGGCGCCGGCCAAGAAGTGCCCTTTGAGGAAGTGGCTCGGGTCGTGCCGGGCAAGGCGCTGCCTTCGATTCGTCGCGTGGACCGCAATCGGATCGTGCGGGTGAGTGCGGAAGGTGATACCGAAACGGTCGATATTGATGGGATTGAAGCTGAAGTTCTAAAGAATTTCATGCCCACGCTCTTACTGGATTATCCGGGGGTCTCAGTATCCTTGCAGGGTCGCGCGGCGGAGACTCAGGATAACAATGAGGAGTTTATCAACGGCTGCATCTTTGTGCTCATCGCGGTTTACGTGCTGTTGGCGATTCCGTTCAAGAGTTACTTCCAACCCTTCATCGTGATGGCGGCTATTCCGTTTGGCGTCGTGGGGGCCATTTTGGGCCATACCGTTATGTCCTTTATCTACGGCCTTATCGGTGCGGCCAATGATCCGGCGGCTTCGGTCACGATGCTGTCCTTGTTGGGTATCCTCGCGCTTTCCGGCGTCGTGGTGAACGATTCGCTGGTGATGGTCGACTTCATGAACCGTAAGGTGAAGGAAGGCTTAACTTTGGGCGAAGCCGTGCGCTTGGCGGGAGTGAAACGCTTCCGGCCGATTTTGCTCACCTCACTCACTACATTTTTCGGTCTGCTACCGCTGATGTTTGAAAGCAGTGTGCAAGCGCTCTTTCTCATTCCGATGGCGATTTCTTTGGGCTGGGGAATTGTTTTTGCGACGTTCATCACCTTGCTGCTTATTCCCACCGTCACCCTCATCGGTGAGGATATTCGTAAGAGCCTCGCTTGGATTTATAATAAGGAAGAATACGCGAAGGATGCCGGGTCGTCTGATTCCGATGCTCACTCGTGATCGCGAGGTAAGATAGCGACTCGCCCGCGAAGTCCGCAGATTCTTCCTCGTCTCGAATCCACAAAAAAGCCGTCCCACGAAATGGGACGGCTTTTTGTTTCGAAAGGTAAGCTGAGGATCAAGCAGACGCGGCGGCGAAGTTCGCAGCGGCGGCATCCCAATCAACCACGTTCCAGAAGGCGCCGATGTAAGCAGGACGGACGTTCTGGTAGTTGAGGTAGTAAGCGTGCTCCCAGACATCGAGACCGATGACAGGCGTGCCAGCGATACCAGCAACGGCTTCACCCATCAGAGGGCTGTCTTGGTTGGCGGTGGAGCCGATGGCGAGCTTGCCCGCTGCGTTGACGTAGAGCCAAGCCCAGCCGGAACCGAAGCGACCCACGCCGGCGGCAGCGAACTGCTCCTTCATGGCGTCAAAGGAGCCAAAGGAGGCATCAATGGCGGCCGCGAGGTCACCAAAAGGGGTTCCACCCTTGCTAGGCCCGAGAATGGACCAGAAGAAGGCGTGGTTGGCGTGTCCGCCGCCGTTGTTGCGCACGGCACCACGGATGGCATCAGGCACGGCCGCGAGATCGGCGATGAGATCATTGATGCATTTACCCGCCAGGTCATCATAGCCTTCGAGGGCGCCGTTGAGCTTGGCGATGTAAGTCGCGTGATGTTTGCCGTGATGGATTTCCATCGTGCGGGTGTCGATGTGCGGTTCGAGCGCGTCGGCCGCGTAGGAGAGGGCAGGAAGTTCGTATGCCATAATATTCAGTTGATTGGAGGGTTAGTAAAAAAAGGAAGGACAGTATGCTAGATGGCGGAGGTTTCGTCAACGCCGCCCACGGATTTCGCGAGTCAGGCTTCGTTTGCGTCGCTGCGTTTGAGCTGGAAGAAGGTCCGGATCAGTTCGCGGCACTCGTCTTCGAGCACTCCGCCAGCGGTGATTTCGCAGCGGTGATTCACGCGCGGCAGTTCGCTCAGATTGGTGGCGCCACCCAAACATCCCATCTTGGGGTCCGGCACCGCGTATACCACGCGTTTGACCCGCGCCATGATACTGGCGCCGCTACACATGGGGCAGGGCTCCTTGGTGACGTAAAGGGTGCAGCCCTCGAGTCGCCAGTTACCGACGGCCGAGGCTGCCTGCGTGATGGCCAGCATCTCGGCGTGGGCGGTGGGATCTTCGCCATGTTCAACGGTATTGTGGGCGAAAGCGATGACCTGACCTTCCCGTTCGATCACACATCCGATGGGCACTTCATCCGCTCGCCACGCGTCAATCGCTTGGTTGAATGCGAGGCTCATAAAGAAGGAGTCATCTCGCACAAGTTGCGATGGGAACAGCTTTTCGAAGGGGCAGGGAGGTGGATTGGGCGGAGCGGATGGCATGGCTTCAAATGTAATTGCCTTGACTAAGGAGGGCGGTCCTTGGCTTACAAGGGGCTTTTGCGCACCTAAATCTGTATGATCTCACACCTGACCCTCGGCCTTTTGGCCTCTTATTAATGCCTGACGGAGACTCGATTGAAGTAGAGGGGAAGATTGTATCAGTCCTTCCAGGCACCATGTTCAGAGTGGAATTGGCCAACGGCCATCAGGTGCTCGCCCATATTTCGGGCAAGCTGCGCAAGCACTTCATCAAAATCGCCGCTGGTGATACGGTAAAGATGGAGATGAGCCCTTACGATTTGGAAAAGGCTCGGATCACCTACCGCATGCGCACCCCGCCTCCCGGCGGATTTAGGCGTCGCTCCGGTGGCGGTGGACGTCGTCGGTAAGATCCTCTTCCGGGCACTTCGTGAGTGCTTTTGCAGGCTTGCTTGGCTTGCGCCCTAGTAATGAAGCGTTAGATCTCTTCCCATGCCGTCGCGTTCCGGACCCCCGGTAGAAATACCTCCTGCTATGGAGGAGAGCATTCGCGATTTTGTCACATCGCTGGAACTCGAACGTGGCCGTTCCCCCAAGACGGTGGAAGCCTACGAGAGCGACTTGAGTCAAGCGGCGGTGTTCTTAGCCAAACAAGGGCGGACCGATTGGAAACGTGTAACACGCGATGATGCCACGGCGTGGGCGCAGAACTTGAGTGATCGCAAACTCGCGAGCTCGAGTGCGGCGCGGAAACTTTCCGCGCTGCGAATGTTTGCCCGCTACTTGGTGCATGACGGAGTGCGGGCTGATGATTTCACCGAACTCGTCGTCGGCCCAAAACTTCAGCGTAAGTTACCCGGTACTCTAACGCTCGAGGAAATCGGAAAGATCTTGGCTGCGCCAACGGGGGAGGATGCGTTTGGGCTTCGTGATCGAGGGATTTTGGAGCTGTTCTATTCCAGTGGTCTGCGAGTTTCGGAGCTCTGCGAACTCACGCTGCAGCAGGTTGATCTCGATCATGGATTTGTGCGCGTGATGGGCAAAGGGTCGAAGGAGCGGGTTGTGCCATTGGGAGATCAGGCGATCCGGGCAATTCAGGCTTATCTCGCATCGGGGCGGCCGCATTTCGTGAAGACCAAGACGGGAAGTCAGTTTTTTCTTAGCAATCGGGGCACGGCTATCTCGCGCAAAACGGTTTGGTTGATGGTCAAGACCCACACGCGACGGGCAGGAATTACCAAAACAGTGAAACCGCATCTGCTGCGACATGCCTTCGCTACGCACTTATTGAGTGGAGGCGCAGATTTACGGGCGATTCAAGAGATGCTAGGTCATGCCGATATCGGCACGACGCAGATTTACACCGCCGTAGAATCAACCCGCTTGTTGGACCACCATGCGAAGTTTCATCCGCGCAAGTTGAAGAGCACCGAGACTTAAATAATTTTCGTTAACATTTGATGTCGGGCGTTCCTTCTTCGCCAAGGCTACGGCGGACGCGAAAGCACTGCTCTCGTATCTAATTTTCAGTTGTATGGGTGGGTCGGGCTTTGCGCCCGACAGCGAACCCAAGCTTACGTTCTCTACAATCTAGAGAATTCGTCACCGCAACGGGGTGAAAAAGCGGCTCAGACGGGGCAGGTAGGTATCATTGATATCCAGTGAAACCAGAATGCTTTTGGCTTGGCCCAATATCGCATCCCGTTCGGCGAACCCGTAGACGCGGGAATCGTGACTGTTGTCGCGTGAATCCCCCATGAGGAAATATCGATCGGCGGGCACCGTAACCGGCGAAAGGTCTCGGCGGGTTTCTGGGGCGATCGAAATCCCCATCACCGCGTGGGTCACTCCATCCAAGTCTTCCTCGGCGAAAAATGCATGAGGCCGGAGGGTTTCAGCGATTTCAGGTTCGTAGTCGCGGGCCGCCTGAGAATAGGTGGCGAACTCACCATTCAATAGAAGCTGATTATCTTTCATCGCTATCGTATCGCCTGGAATGCCGACAATCCGTTTTACGAGTCGCGTGCCATCCTCGGGGGAAAGCACCACCACAATATCGCCGCGCGCGGGTTCCCCCCCCATTGCTTCATGTGGATGGTGGTCAAGGGCACGCGTAGGCTGTAGGCGAGCTTGTCGATCCAAGCCACGTCGCCCTCGAGAATCGTGGGATTCATGGAGCCAGTAGGAACCGGACTGTAGTCCACCACGGCCGAACGCACGGGGATCCATACCAAAACGAAAAAGAAAATATAACCCTGCCACTCGCGCCACGTTTTCGACAAAAATTCAGTCATGCGGTCTACTGACCGGAGAACTAAATCAGAGTTCATTAGTTTCAAATTTGTAATATTACCGGCCGGAAACGTGAGAGGAAGGCCTAGCCGAGCGGATACATGTGAGTCTTGGTGATCGAGTCGATTTTGGTCATCATCTCAGCGCTGATCTTCAAATCATGGGCGGGGAGAATCTCCTCAAGCTGGGCGAGAGATGTGGCGCCGAAAATAGTCGAAGCGGTGAAATCGTTCTGTTGTGACCACGCGATGCACAGGGCTGCGAGGGGGACGTTGATTTCGTCTGCTAGCACCTTGAGTTCCGCGACAGTGCTGAGGCTCTTCTCGTTCACGAACCGACCGACCATCGCTTGCTGGCGTGGTCCGGCGGCCATGTAATTGCTAAACCGAGCGCCTTCGGGGAATGCGCCATCCTGGTATTTGCCGCTGCAGACGCCACCTCCCAGAGGAGAGAAGGGCAGGAGACTGATTTGCTCGCGACGGCAGATTTCCGCGAGTTCGTCCTCAAATCGACGGTTCACAATGGAGTAGTTGTTCTGGATCGTATCGTAGCGAACGAGTCCTTGGCTGGCCGAAGTCGCTTGGGCTTTCATCGTCCCCCAGGCGTTTTCGTTGCTGGATCCCACGATCCGGACAAGTCCTTCGTCCTTGAGATCGGTCAGTGCAGCCAGCGTTTCCTCGTAACCAGCGCCCCGGTCGACCCAATGGGTTTGGTAGAGATCGATGTAGTCGGTCTGTAGGCGCCGCAGGCTACCCGTTATAGCCCGATTGATGCTGTGGCGGTCGAGGATGCTCTTGCCCTCACGGATGGGCGGGGTGAACCAGCCTTGGGCTGGCCCGACCACCTTAGAAGCGATGATCAAGCCATCCCGGGGCTTGGTCTTGAGCCACTTGCCTAGAATCTCCTCGGTGCGGTGCACGTATTTGACGTCGGGGGGCACGGGGTAGATTTCCGCTGTATCGTAAAAATCAATACCGGCATCATACGCCCGGTCTAATATGGCGAACGCTTCCTCTTCGGTGCTCTGAGTGCCGAAGGTCATCGTGCCGCAGCAGAGGTTGCTCACAAAAATTCCAGATTTCCCAAGTCGGCGTTGTTCCATGGTAGAAATCAGCGAGATGAGGCCCCTGATGACAAGACGAGGGAGAAGAAATTGGATATTTTGGCGAATCGCTTTGAAAACCGCCGGAGACCGTCTCGTTGTCGTGATGTGTCTTTAAATACTGTTGGTCAGCGTTGTGTGAGTGAGCCGGAGCCCGAATTGGGTCTCGGCGTAGTGATCGGCGTGTCCGGTGGTCGAGTGGGGGTTTCATTTCCTGCCACGGGGGAGCAACGGCTCTATGCCGAAGGCACGGCCGTGCTTAAACGGGTGCAATTCCATGAGGGGCAGAAAGTAGCGACTCGCGCGGGGGTTACTTTTCTGGTCGAGACCGTAGAGGAGCAGGATGGGCTGTTGGTCTATTGCGGGGAGGGCCAACGGGTGGTCGAGAACGAGGTGTCCGACATTGCGGGAGCTACAGGCCCATTGGATCGCCTGATGGCGGGTCAAACCGACGAGGGTGGGGTATTTGATCTCCGTTATCGGACGCGGCAGGTCCAAGCTGCGGTGCGGTCGTCGCCGGTGCGTGGATATCTTGGCGGGCGCTTAGAGTTGATACCGCATCAGTTTTACATCCTTCAAGAGGTCACCAACAGACAGCTCCCGCGGGTGTTGCTGGCCGATGAAGTGGGGCTGGGTAAGACCATTGAGGCCTGTTTGATCCTGCAGCGATTGCTCACCGTCGGCAAAGTGCGCAGGGCTCTAATTTTGGTGCCGGAGTCGCTGACGCATCAGTGGTTCGTCGAACTGCTCCGTCGATTTAACCTCTGGTTCAGCATTTTCGATGAACAGCGTTGCATCGACGAAGAGGCGGCCGATCCGGAAGAGAACCCTTTTCAGTGCGACCAACTCGCGCTCTGCAGCGTAAACTTCCCCGCGCAGGATGAAAATCGCTTCGAACAAATCGTGGCCGCCGGTTGGGACATGGTGGTCGTCGACGAGGCGCATCACCTGGCTTGGTCTCCCCAAGAAGTTGAAGTGAGCAAAGAATATCAATTGGTGGAGCGACTGGCGGAACGCAGCCGAGGTTTGCTGCTGCTGACAGCCACCCCGACCCAATTGGGCTTGGCGGGACACTTCGCCCGCCTGCGTTTGCTCGATCCGCATCGCTATCGGGACCTGGATACGTTCCTGACCGAAGCGGCGCAGTTTGGCGAGGTAGCGGCCGTGGCCAACAAGGTCGTCGATGCCGAGAAATTGGACGCAGTCGATCACGCGGCATTGGCCAAAATCTTCACCAAAGATCCCGAAGGTCTCGCCACTCACCTGGGTGCCATTGAATCGGGTAAACCCGGTGCGAATGACGCTTTGTTGCGTAGTTTGTTAGATCAGCATGGCACGGGCCGGGTTGTGTTCCGCAACACCCGCACTGCGATGGAGGGGTTCCCGAAGCGAGAGTTCTGTCCCGCTCCATTGATCGATGAAAATCCGACTCTCCTCACGCGGATTGCCCGTGAGTTGGAGGCTGATGAAACCGGTCGTGCTTCCGAGATCCGTCACAATTTTCGGGATGATCCGCGGTTACTTTGGCTGGTCGATTTTCTCAAGGCGGACCCGAAACGCAAAGTGCTCCTCATCTGCCGCACCCACCGCAAGGTTGTCGCGATTGAAGCGGCGCTGCGCGAAAAAATGAATCCCAAGGTAGCCGTATTTCACGAAGGACTGCCGCTCGTGCAACGCGATCGTAACGCAGCTTATTTTGCCGAAGAAGATGGGGCGCAGCTGCTCCTCTGTTCGGAAATCGGCAGTGAGGGGCGTAATTTCCAATTCGCCCATCATGTCGTGCTCTTTGATCTGCCCCTCAACCCCGGTCTGGTGGAGCAGCGGATTGGTCGGCTGGATCGAATCGGGCAGACTGAGAAAATTCGAATTCATGTGCCCTACGTCGAAGGCAGCGCCGAAGCCGCCGTGGTTGATTGGTATCAACACGGTTTGGATGCGTTTGCTGAGCCGATGCATGGCGGCCACGAATACGAACAAACCTTTCGGGAGCGTCTGCTCACCCTGGCGATTCAGTTTGGCACCGGCACCAAGGCCTCGCCGACCAAAGAGCTCGCGAAGCTCATCGAAGAGTCGGCGGCTTACCGTGAAAAACTTCAAGAACGTCTGCACCGCGGACGCGATCGATTGTTGGAGTTGAACTCGTTTGATCCGGTCATTGCGCAGCGCGTAATCGATAACGTTCGAGCCGCGGATAGTGACCTGACGGTGAGGCGTTTGATGGCGGAGCTCTTCGATCACTTCGGGGTGCGGGTGAAGGACTATGAGGGAGGCGAGATATTCATCGATGCCGATCACGCTTATGTCGAAGGATTCCCCGCCGTGCCTCGCGAGGGTATGTTGGCGACGTTTGATCGGCAGCGCGCGATTGTCCGCGAGGACATCCGTTTGCTCACCGCCGACCACGCCCTCGTCGGAGATACGATGGAATTGCTCGTAAACTCTCCCACCGGCACAACGGCATTTGGGATGGTGGAAGCGGACGTGCCGAATCTCATATTGGAAGCGGTGTTTGTGCTCGAAACCGTAGCGGATACGCGTTGGCACGTGGACCAGTTTCTCGCGCCTCAGCCGGTGCGAGTCGTGGTTGATCTCCGGGGCCAAAACTTGACCGCAGAATGGGACCCACGCACGACGCCGGATCTCGTGACGGAAACCCCGATCACGCCATTTTTGGAGCGCCCGGAATTTAATGCGGAACTAATGAAGAACCTCGTCGAAGGGGCGACCAGCCTGGCCGAAAAGGAAGCGGCTCCGATCAAAAATGCGGCCGAGGAAAATGCCCGCGATCGGTTGGGCGCGGATTTCCAACGGCTCGTCGATCTCCAGAAAATCAATGATCACGTGCGACCGGAGGAAGTAAAACTGGCGCAGGTTCAGCTCAAGAAAACGTGTGGAGCGATTCGTGATGCGCGTCTGCGGCTTGATTCGCTCCGACTGATCGTGGCCGGATTTGATAGCTAGGTGTCATTATGAGTCGGGTGATGTGCTACCGGTGCTTCTGGCCAAACGAGCTGTGCTGGTGCAGTTCGATCAAGCTGGTGCCCACATCGACCCGATTTGTGATCTTAATGCACCCGAAAGAGTTTAAGCGGGAGAAAGCGGGGACCGGTCGACTGACGCATCTCAGTCTGCCGAATAGCGAAATTCAAGTCGGCGTGGAGTTTGATCAGCATCCGGTCGTCCAGCGGCTGATCGATGATCCGGCACGACAGGTGTTGCTGCTTTATCCCGGGCGTGAGGCGATCAATTTATCGCAATCGGATCAGGAGTTTTCGATCGATGAATCACGCGAATTGACCGTGTTCTTGTTGGATGCGACCTGGAGCTGCGCCCGGAAAATGCTCAAGATGAGCCCGTCGTTGCAACGGCTGCCGCGGGTGATGTTCACCCCTGACTCTCCCAGCCGCTACATCATCAAACAGCAACCTTTTGCCGGCTGCTTATCGACCTTGGAATCCGTCCGAGAAGTAATTCGGGCGCTCCATCAGCGCGGCATGGAACCGGAAGATAAATCGAATCAGCTCATCGAACTATTTGATCGCATGCAGCAGGTGCAGATCGACTGTGCTCAGGATCCCAATCGAGGGGGGTATCGCAGGGGAGCCTACGCGAACCCCGATGAGCGAAAGCCCTTCAAGGGTAACAGCTCTCGACGTCGTGCGAACTTTTTTGATCCACCGCCAGCGCCGAAGCTGTGAGCGCGGTCGCTTAGGGACGATCGTTAAGGGACCAGACGTATTCCGAGTAGGAGACGGTCCAGCGGCGGGCTTCGTTGCGCAGACTGTTAGCCGCGGGGACTCCCACAAAATTAGCGAGGTAACGCAGCAGCTCTTTTTCGTCGCTGCCGAAATCGACGTCGAACCATTTGAAGATTTGAGAAAGTTGGGCGGTGCGGGTGCGTGGATCGATCACGTTGCGGTGAGTCATGAAATGACGACCCTGCTCGTTGAGTTGTTCGTCTAACCGGTCAGGGACGTAGGCTTCGTTACGAAGTTGGGGGCAGGAGTAGGCCGCGCAAACCAGCGCAAAGTGGATCCGCGCATCGTTGAACTCGGGGCGGATAATTTCGTTCTCAATATGGTTAAGTGTGTAGGTTTCGCCGCCTATCTCGGCGATGGCTTGATCCCAGGGTTTAGCGGTGTCGGCGTCGCCCTTGGTGCCTAGTCCGGTGATTTCGGTGATCGATTCAGCGGCGGGAACTGAAGCGACCAACTTTAGGGTATAGGCATTGTAGGCATTGATCCAAAAAGCCAGCTGGGCCTCACGAGAGGGCAGTTCTATCGCCTTTGTTTCTGCGAGTTGCCCCAAATAAGTATCGAGTCGCTCGTCCTTCGCGATGTCGGTGTAATTCACCGCACCGTTAACGACATGATCCATTAAGATCGCCGTGAACAACGTGTCGTCGTGCGCTCCCGCTTGAAGCGGCGCGCTCAGCAAAACTGTAAAGAAGACAAGGTAAGAAATTCGGTTCACGGGATTATGAGCGAATGGAGCCCCAGCGTATTCCTGACATGGAGGAGTTGGCGCTTAAGGTCGGTCTCCGTCACTCGAGACGGTCAAGAGACCTCCAGTAGGGCTATTTGGCAGATTCGAGATCCAAAGTAGGAAAAGGAAATTCATCGCTGGGGGTGCGGTGCTCCCGCATGAGCTTTTCCAAATGAGCCACGAGCTCGGGATGTTTGGCGGCTACATCGTGACTTTCCGTGATGTCGGTCGCGACGTGATAGAGCTCGGTTTTGATCACGACCTCAGTTCCTTTCGGAGGCATGAGGTTTTGCCGCACGGCCTTCCATTCGCCCACACGAATGGTTTGTTGTCCGCGGTAGGACGGGAATTCGCGGTAGAGGAGATCGCGCGCTACTTGTTTTTTTCCTACTAGCGTAGGTAAAATATCGATACCATTCACGTCATGCACGGTGTCGGAGACATCGGCGACCGATGCAAAGGTGGGTAACCAGTCTTCGAATCCAGAAACCACCGGACTGGATGTGCCGGGGGCGACTTGGGCGGGCCAGCGCACTATCGTGGGCACGCGCATGCCGCCTTCGTAGAGGGAGCCCTTACCATCGCGCAGACCGCCATGGGAGTTGAAGAAAATGGAATCGGTGCCGGCGAGTCCTTCGTGGGTGCCGTGGGTGGGACCATTGTCGCTGGTGAAAACGAAGATGGTATTGTCGCTGAGCCCTAGCTCCTCGACCAAATCCATGGCTCGGCCCACGTCACGGTCCATGCGAGTGATCATCGCAGCGTAGGCGGCGCGGGGTTTGAAATGTGGGATATAGCCTTTACCGCCCGGGTAGGGAGGGTCTTCCCATCCGCCGAGGTATTCCGCCAGAGAATCGTCGGGCACTTGGAGAGCGACGTGAGGCACGGTGCTCGCCCAATAAACGAAGAAGGGCTGATCTTGGCTCTTGCGGATGAATGCCAGCACCTCATCTGAGATCAAGTCGGCGGAATACACGTTACCTTGGAAACGTTTGTAGCTCGCCGGATCGGTGGGGTCTTCGTCGTCGCGGAAGGTGTCGTGGGCGGAGAACGCGGGGTTATCGAGGGAGATGGTTTTGTCGTCATCCCAAAGGTAAGTAGGATAGAAATTGTGGGCGACAGCCTGACCGTTGTAACCGAACCAACGGTCGAAACCTTGGCGGAGGGGAGCGCCGGTCGAGTCGGGGCCGCCGAGACCCCATTTGCCAAAACCGCCGGTGGTATAACCAGCATCACGCAGGACCTCAGCGAGGGTGACATCTTCATCGCGGATGGGGAATTGGCCTTCGATCTCGGGCCGGCCGACGACTGAGATACCGCCGGTGGCCATGCCGCGATTTGTGCGGATGTAAGTGTGCCCAGGATCTTGTCCCGTCATCAGCACGGAGCGGGAAGGAGCACAGACCGCGTTGCCAGCGTAGTGCTGGGTGAGCATCATACCCTCCGCGGCCAGACGATCGATATTGGGTGTGCGGATTTTCAACTGTCCGAATGCTCCCACATCACCATAGCCGAGATCGTCGGCGAGGATGAAAACGATATTGGGCGGGCGCTCGGCTGATTGCGCGTTGAGGGCAAACAGGCTGGTCGCAATCAAAGCGACTAGCAGGTGAAGGGGTAGGAATCGACGGACCATGGTTGTCATTAGCGGCTGAAGCGCGGCTCAGAGCAACTTGATCTTCGGGGCAAATGCGGTGGGGGTGATGCTTACGCGGTGATCTCGAGCGGCGATCGTCCAGGCATGGTGGTCGTTTTGCGTCGCGGAAAGTCTAGGCGTTGCGGACATTTTACCCGTGGTCGCTGCCAGCACTGTCACAATATGGTGCGAAAGTCCCTTGGGCGAATGCACCTCAATGCAGGGAAAATCGCCGGTTTCCGGCTTCACGTCCAAGCGAGAGAGGCGAGGGGCGGCGTTGGAATTGGAGGCAATCAGGCCGTGGAGCTGGGCGTTGGGCCGCGTCAGCGTGAATTGACGGCCGTCGACGGCTAGTGTGGCCGCGCTGTCACGGTTGTCGGGGAACAGTCGTGCATCCACGGTTTGCGGGCGGTAGCGGAAGTTAATCTGATCAAATATCACGATTACGCCGGGCTTAGCGTAAACGACCGAACGCTGCACTTGGGTGACGTGATAGTTTTTGATGATGTAGCCAGAAGTGGCGTCGCTAGTCCACCAGACCACGTCCCCGTGATCCTGATAGTCGAGGATGTTGGCGTAGGCTTGGCTGTCGTTAGTGCCTTCGACTCCGTCGACATAGTGATGTCCGTGACCGTTGATGAGCACGGCATTGTGACCAGCCGTTTGGCGCATCTTCCAACCATCGTGGCGCCGATCATAAGCCGCACCGAATTGATCGTGAAGCATACGTTCGCCGTTAATCTTGAACGTGATGTGATTGCGATCGGCGTGCTCGTGGTTGGCAGGTCCGCCGCTCTTAAAGGCCAGGGTCGCGGCCGTGGCTTCCCAGCCGGATCGACAGATGATCCAGTTGTAATCGTTACGGTGATTGAGCAGCTTTTCGGCCGGAGGGGCTTTCGGAGCGTTGGGTCGATACCACAGAAAGTCGTAAAAGAAGTAGGGCGCGCCGGCGTAGTCGGCAATGTGGGCAGCTAACGGATTACCGGTCATTTCGCCGACCTGGGACAACCAACCCGGGAATACGCTGCGTCTGGCATCGCTGAAGTTTACAATATCTGGGTCTCCCTCGGGGGTTCGGCCCATCTGCATCGTTATGGTATAATCGAGCATCCCATCCCAATTGATTTTACTCATCCAGTCCACGTCGCCAACGAGACGCTGATGGGCCACGATGAAGGGCAGACTCGTGCGCATCGAATAGTCGAGGTAGCTGAGGCCTTCAAAGAAACTCCCATCTGCCGCGAACAGTTTAAGAAAACGCTCCGTGCTGGCGACCGCTGTTGCTAGCCACTTTTCGGCGCGAGGATCACGTCCGAGCAGGGCGAGGGCTCCGAGTCCGAGGGCACCGGTGGGAGCAGAGCGGAGATTATTGGCTCCGATAATCATGGGCCAACGTTCCATCGTCACATCGTAGAAATCGGCGTGTTCCGGATCGAAGTCCCAACCCTTCACCGTTTCGGGGTGGTCCATGTCGTTGACCGTGGCAAAACAGGAGAGGCAGCCTTTTTCGGCGATGGCATCGAGGATGCGATGGTCGAATTCTTCGGTCAGATCGTCGGCCAAGACTTCGCGAGCATAAAGCAGACGGACGGTGGCAAAGGAGGCGCGTTGGATGCCGAGAACCTCGGTCTGGCCGTCGCGAAAATAATCCCAGTAAGGGCGCTCAATGATGCGTTCGATCACCTCCAGGAGGGAGGCCAATCGTTCCTCGGAGGGGCGCACCAGTTGCACGGTGAGACTGCGCTCGAGCAGGAAGAGCATCGCGCCGAAATCGGAGACGATGTTGCCCGATTTTTCGAAAGTCGTCATCGCATCTCGCAAGTCTTCCGGGGTCTCGGCTACCCATTTTTTGAACATGGGCTGGAGCAGGGGAGTGTGGGTATTGGCCGAGATGCGGGGCAGGTCGACGGCGCTGAAAAACAAATGAGAGCCAGCGGCTGCAGCGTGGTTCGGATGAGCGAGCAGACGGGAACGAGCCAGGCTAGCGTAAGCAAGGGAGGCGCCACCAAAGCGGAGAAGTTCGCGACGGGTCATGGGGAAACGGGGGTAGAGTTGAGATTTTGCAGTCGAGCCACCAATCGAGAGAATCTCGCGAGTATTCTCGAGTGAATATGGAATGAATATTTCTCCGTGTTTCAGTCGAACGATTCGTCTTAACAATAGGTCGAGCCGTCGTTTTCATGGCGTCACCCCTATTCCCATGAAATCACTTGTTACCCGGTCGGCGTTCTTGTTCTTAGCATTTTTGTTTGTTTCTTGTTCTTCTGAACAGGTCGCAGCTGTGAGCGAAAATGCGGCGGATAAGTCTTCGCCACCAAATATTCTACTGATCTGTATCGATGATCTGCGGCCGGAGCTAAATAGTTTCGGCGTCGATTATATAAGTTCGCCTCACATTGATGCGTTGGCGGCGCAGGGACGAGGCTTTCGGCGTCATTATGTTCAGGCCCCGACTTGTGGGGCGTCCCGTTATGCTTTGTTGACCGGCCAATACGGCGGGTCCTCCAATGCGGCGTTATTCGGCCGGGCCGAACAGCTGGCGAAAGATCCGAATGCGCTTCCTTCCAGTATGCCAGCTTGGTTTCGGCAGTATGGTTACACGACCATATCGGTCGGAAAGGTTTCGCATCATCCCGGTGGGCGTGGCGGGCCGGATTGGGATGACGAGGCCATTCATGAAATGCCCGAATCCTGGGATCGGCACATCCTCGAATCCGGTGAATGGCAGCACCCGAGAGGGTGGATGCATGGTTTGGCTCTCGGAGAGATCCGTGGTGATGCGACCAAGATGGACGGGATTCAATTGGTTGAGGGACCCGACTCCATCTACCCGGATGGCACCAATACCGAGCGGGCTATGGCGGAGCTCGAAAGCCTGACCAAAGATGCGTCCGGCAAACCGTTCTTTATGGCCTTTGGTATTCTTCGCCCGCATCTGCCGTTTGGAGCTCCCGCGAAATACATGGAGCCTTACGCCGGTGTGAAACTTCCCGCGACGCCGCATCCGGAGAAACCGGAAGGGCGGACTACCTGGCATAAGTCCGGCGAGTTTTATAAATACAACTTACTCGAGCCCGAGCTGACTGCTGATCAGGAATTTGCGATGGAGGTGCGGCGCCACTACGCCGCCTGTGTTTCGTATGCCGACGCTCAGGTTGGTCGTATTCTGCAACGCTTGGATGAGCTCGGCCAACGCGAGAATACCATCGTTGTCCTCTGGGGCGATCATGGCTGGCACCTCGGTGAGCACGATATCTGGGGGAAGCATGCGCTCTTCGAAGAGTCGCTCCGCTCTCCTTTGATCATCAGTTACCCAGGTATGCCTGACCCTGGCGAAATGTCGGACGCCATGGTAGAGACCATCGACATCTTTCCGACGCTGGTCGAATTGGCCAAACTTCCGGCACCGGAGCACGCCTCCGGCGTTTCCCTAGCCCCTGTGCTCGCATCGGCCGCAGCCGACGGTCATCCGGCTTACGGTTATTTCAAGAATGCACGAACGCTTCGCACGGAAACTCACCGTCTGATCGTTCATGAAGACGGATACTTGGAACTCTACGATCATCGCACCTCGGAGGGCGAAACGAAGAATTTGGCTGAGGCGCAGCCCGAGCTAGCCCAACAACTCCTAGCGCAGATCGAAGCCCGGCTTTGATCGATCAGGTGAGTCTGAATGTGCAGCTGAATCGGATAGGTCGCACAAACAGCTCCGTCTATGTCTAAATGTAGCCGGGGTCGCTGACCCCGGAACGGTGGGACGAACTTGGAGGCCATGAGACCGGGGTCAGCGACCTCGGCTACCGTATTTTGAGCGCTTGAATGAATGGTGAGGCGGGGCATTCAGCCCAAAAAAAACGCCTCCCCGTGAAGGGAGGCGTTGTAAATTTACGAGTCGGAAACGCGGTTTAGGCGCCGAGCTGGTAGCGGGTGAAGCGGCGGATTTGGATATTCTCGCCGGTCTTCTGGATCGTCGCTGCGATGAGCTCGCGGATGGTTTGATCGGGATTCTTCACGAACGGCTGATCGAGCAGCACGCTTTGGGCGAAGAACTTCTCGAGCTTTCCTTCGACGATCTTCTGCACCGCCATCGGAGGTTTGCCCTCGGCTTGAGCCATCGCGATTTCGCGTTCCGCGGCCACGAGGTCCTCAGGGACTTCTTCGCGGTTCACGGCGGTCGGGTTGACGGCGGCGATATGTAAGCAGATGTCTTTCACGAATGCCTTGAAGTCGTCATTGCGAGCGACGAAGTCGGTCTCGCAGTTGACCTCGATCAAAACGCCAACTTTTCCACCGAGATGGATGTAGCTTTCGATCACGCCTTCTTTGGCTTCACGTTGAGACTTCTTGGCCGTATCGGCTTCACCCTGCTTGCGCAGGATGGTCGTCGCTTCTTCAACGTTGCCGTTGGTTTCCACGAGGGCCTTTTTGCATTTCATTAGTCCTGCGCCAGTTATCTTGCGCAGTTCATTTACCATCTGGGCGCTAATTTGAGTGCTCATGAGAGTGTCTTGAATCTATCGATTATTGAGAGAGGGAGAGGAATCGCTTACTCTGCTGCTTTAGGCGCTTCCTTAGCTGCTTCGGTAGGAGCGGCGGGAATGGCAGGAGCAGGAGCGGGCTTAGGAGCCTCTTCGGCTTCCTCGGTAGCTGCGGGAGCCTCGTCGGCGGTAGCACCATCCTTAGGCGCAGCGATCTTTTTACGCTTCGTGGCAGCAGGGATGACGACTTCGTCGGAGATGGTCTCGGTGACGTCGGGGGCAGGACCTGGTTGGTCTTCGGCGGCTTCAGCGGCAGCGGCAACAGCAGCAGTGGCGGCCTTGAGGTCGGCTTGACCCTTGGCGATACGACGTGCGTCGCGTTGGCTGAGTCCGTTTTGGATGGCCTCTACTACGGTATCCACGATCACGCGGATGGACTTAACGGCATCGTCGTTACCCGGAATTGGGTATGTGACGTTGGTTGGGTCAGAATTGGTGTCGACCAAGGCGATGGTCGGGATTTTGCAGCGAACGCCTTCAGCGACAGCGATGTCTTCATGAGCGACGTCGATGATGAACATAGCCTTCGGTAGGTCGGTCATCTCAGAGATGCCGGAAAAGTTCTTCTGCATCCGAACCATCTCGCGACGGATTGCGGCTTGTTCCTTACCACCGAGTTTTTGGAGGTCTCCCGAGGTGTCCATGGCCTGATACTTCTTATACTTGGCGATGGATGCCTTAACGGTGGCGAAATTGGTGAGGGTGCCGCCGAGCCAGCGGTCGACACAGAAAGGCATGTTTACGGAGCCAGCGGCCTCGCGCACGATTTCTTGAGCTTGGCGCTTGGTGCCAACGAACAGGATGTTACCGCCGGTGGCGATGAGTTCGGTGACTGCTTCACAAGCTTGCTCGAGCAAGGTGTAGGTCTTACCGAGATCGATAATCGTGATCCCTTGACGGTGGTCGAAAACGAAGGGTTTGGAACGCGGGTTCCAACGCCGTGTTTGGTGGCCGAAATGGACGCCAGCATCGAGGAGGTCGTGGACCGTAGTGGTGATTTTACTCATGTTGATCTATGTATTGATTCTTTACACAGGTCCGCCAGTGGGCGGCCTTGCGATCGGATTTGTTGTTAGTTGGTTGGGTTCGAAGGAACGGTTCTTTCCGAGGAAAGAACGGTCAAACACAGAGATCGGGGTGGGGGGATGCAAGAGCGGAGTTAGGAATTTTCAAAAAGCCTGTTGACACGGCACTTTCTGGTTTCATTCCTCTCCCTCCCTTCGGGGAACATGTCCCTTGGGCATTTAGGTTCTTTTAACTCAATTTACTCGCACTGAGACGAATCCAGATGATTCAGTGTCGAATATCACCTTTGTTGCAGGGTGGAGCAGTCTGGTAGCTCGTCAGGCTCATAACCTGAAGGTCCTTGGTTCAAATCCAAGCCC
>MEHZ011445062.1_pt1 | contig 129133 bp, 136 predicted proteins | sample 897221 | NCBI WGS metagenome assembly MEHZ01 (sample SAMN05514161, study PRJNA337945) | marine metagenome | isolation source: marine surface water | place: Arctic Ocean | collected 2007-12-13 | reverse complement strand
GCCCCCCCCTGGGGCGCCGCCCCGCGGAAAACTTTCGCCCTTTTTCTCCCCAAAAAAGTCGTCACCCCGCCGTTATTTGCCTTTATCCACGGCGGCTATTGGCAGTGGAACGACAAGGAAAGCTATGCCTTCCTTGCTGAATCCTTCGTCAATTCGGGGTGCGCGTTTGCCAATATTGAATATGCGCTTTGTCCTGGCGTAACTCTGGAACAGCTGGTCGATCAAATACGCCGGGCGTTTGCCTATCTATGGCGCAACGGCCGTGAACTGGGATTCGATCGAGACAATATCCTGGTCAGCGGGCATTCAGCAGGGGGCCATCTGACCGGGGTCGTGCTGACCACCGACTGGGACAACTTCGCTACAGACCTGCCGCGCAATCTGGTCCGCAGTGGTATGCCGATCAGCGGAGTTTTCGATCTCGAGCCGATCCGGCATACACCGATCGGCGACCCGCTCGACCTCAACGCCGCGCGCGCGGCCATGCTCAGCCCGATGTTCAACCAACCCCGGGCGCGAGCAGAAACCGTAATCACCCTCGGCGCCCATGAAGGGCGGGAGTTTCATCGCCAGGCCGAAGAGTTCGCAGCACATTGCCGCCGCCAGGGATCGAACGTGGAAATCAAGAGCATCGCCGGGGCGAACCATTTCAGTGTTATCGAGAGCCTGGCCTCACCGGACGGCACCCTGTTCAAGACTGCAAAAAACCTGCTTTCAGGCTAGCGGGCGCTTGTCCCGGCGCGGGTACGGGGCCCAAAATCCCTGCTCCCGCGACGTAATCAGGATACCACCAGGCGTGCACAAGGCAGCCGACATTTCGCCGTCACAATCCGACCCGTGGGGCCGAGTTTCCGTCGTCATTGTGACCCATCACAGTGGCGCCGTGATCGAATCGTGCCTCACTGGAATTGAGCCGACAGCAGAGTTGATCGTGATCGACAATGCCAGCAGTGACGACACAACGGAGATCGTCGCCCGTGTCGCGCCGAGTGCTGTGGTCGAGAAAAACCTGATCGGTGTCGGTTACGGTGCCGGTGCCAATCAGGGTCTCGGCAGAGCCACCCGTGAGTTTGCCCTGCTTGCCAATCCGGATTCACAAATCGACACAGTCGCGCTTGCTCAGCTGATCGAAGCGGCGGATCAATACCCCGACAGCGCCCTCCTTTCGCCCCGGGTTATCGACGCAAGCGGCGCAGATGAACCGGCCCACGACGTGGAACTGTTTCGCCGTCGGGACTACCCCCCGCGCGCGAATGAGGCCCCGCCCGATGGGCCCTGTTGTGCTGCCTATCTCTCCGGCGCTGTTGTGTTGCTGCGTATGTCGGCCCTCAAGGATATAGGGCCCTTCGATGAGGCCATTTTTCTCTATTACGAAGATGATGATTTCTGCATGCGCGTCCGTGCGGCCAGCTACAGCTCCGTCCTGGTTCCCGAGGCCATTGTCCGCCACGCCGGCGGTGGCTCGGTCCGCCCGAGCGCACATTATCGGTGGGAGAAATTCTGGCATCAGGCGTGGTCACGCCTCTACCTGGAAGACAAATGCCACGGGTCCAGAGCCCGCAACCGGCTTGTCTGGATCAGTCTCGCCCGCTATGCGGCCAAAACCCTTGGTAACGCGCTGCGGCTCAACCGGGCAAAAACCTGGCGTGACATGGCACGGTTTTGTGGAACTGCAGCCTATTTCTTGGGTATACCGGCATCACGCACGGAACGCCGCGCTCGCCCTAACCCCGAAGGCAGCAACAGGAAATGATCACTCCGAATACCGAGTTCTGGCGCGAACGTCGCGTCCTGGTCACCGGACATACCGGGTTCAAGGGCGCCTGGATGTGTGCCTGGCTGGAGGGAATGGGCGCGGATGTCAGCGGGTTCGCACTCGCTCCTGAAACCGGCGCAAACCTGTTCCACGATCTCTCCCCGTGGCGAAAAGTGACCTCCATTATCGGCGACATCCGCGATCGGGAGGCGATCAAGGCTGCGTGTATAGCAGCAGACCCGGAAGTGGTCATTCACATGGCCGCCCAGCCGCTGGTCCGACGGAGCCATCGGGATCCACATGGCACCTTTGCGACGAACGTCCAGGGCACCGGAAATCTGCTCGAAATGCTCGATGTTTGCGCCAATTTGCAAGCCGTCCTCGTGGTGACCAGCGACAAGTGCTATCGCAATGACAATTCAGGACGCCCCTTCATCGAAGGTGATCCGCTGGGCGGGAACGACCCTTACAGCGCTTCCAAGGCGGCCCAGGAGACGATTGCCATTGGCTGGCGGCGCGGGTTGCTCGAAAACCGCGAAACCGCTCCACGGCTTGCCACAGCGCGCGCCGGCAACGTCATTGGCGGCGGCGATTGGTCCGAAGATCGGATTTTGCCCGATCTGTTTCGGGCGATCGAACAAGGAGAAGCCCTCGAAGTGCGCAACCCGGGTGCAACCCGACCCTGGCAGCATGTCCTCGATGTGCTCGCAGGCTACCTCAACTATGCGGAAGCCCTGGTCCGCGATACTGATCGGGCCATGCCCAAGGCATTGAATTTCGGACCCCGCACGACCGAAGCCAAGCCTGTACAATGGCTGGTGGAGCGAGCGCTCGCACGGGTGCGCGCCGCGGGTCTCGACGCCAAGGACTGGCAGGGCGTGCCCAGCAGCGGCCCGCAAGAGGCAGCGGCACTCTCCCTCGACGCCGACCTCGCCGCCACAACCCTCGATTGGCGGCCGCGCCTATCTCAAGAAGACGCCATCGACTGGACGGCAGACTGGCACGCGGCGGCAATGGGCGGTAAACCACCACGTAAACTCGTGTGCGAACAAATCGCCCATTTTACGGAACTGACATCAGTATGACGACAGATACGCTCGACTGCCGGTTCTGCGGCACCCCACTTTCCCAGACATTTGCGGATTTGGGTTGCACACCGTTGGCCAACAGCTATGTCGCACCCGACACGGATGCCTCGGAAGATCCTACCTACCCGCTGCACGCACGGGTTTGCGGCGCGTGCTTTCTGGTCCAGGTCGAGGATGTCGTACCCGCCGAGGATATTTTCTCCGACTATGCGTATTTCTCGTCCTATTCCGAAAGCTGGGTCGCCCATGCCCGTGCCTATGCAGATATGGCGATCAACCGGTTTGAACTCAACGAGAACCATTCGGTCATCGAAGTCGCGAGTAATGACGGATATTTGCTGCAACATTTCGCTGCCAAGAACATCCCGGTTCTTGGAATCGAACCGGCTGCCAATGTGGCCAAAGAAGCCGAAGCGCGCGGCGTACCAACGCGTACGGCTTTTTTCGGAGCCGAGCTCGCAACCGAGCTTCGTCGCGAAGGGGTGCAGGCCGACCTGCTGGCCGGAAATAACGTGCTGGCCCATGTCCCGGATTTGAACGACTTCGTCGCCGGCCTGGCCATATTGTTGGCCGAGGACGGCGTTCTCACCATGGAATTCCCGCATTTGTTGCGGCTGATCGAAGATGTGCAGTTCGACACGATCTATCACGAGCACTATTCCTACTTCTCGCTGCTGGTTGTTGAACGGGTCTTCGCGACCCACGGACTGCAACTGTTCGATGTCGAAGAGTTACCGACCCATGGCGGCAGTCTGCGAATTTTTGCCCGCCGTGCAGACGGATCAAACCGGGGCGAAGGCGCGGGACTAACAGCCGTGCGCGCCGCTGAAAGCACAGCACAGCTCGACCAGCTGGAGACATATGCCGGGTTCCAGCCGCGCGTTGAGGCGGTGCGCCAGGGATTGCTCGACTTCCTCAGCCAGGCCGCTACGAACGGTCAACAGGTTGCCGCCTACGGTGCGGCGGCCAAGGGCAATACCTTGTTGAATTTCTGCGGCGTAAAGGCCGATCAGATTTTGTTTGTGGCCGATGTCAGCCCCCACAAACAGGACAAGCTTCTGCCGGGAAGCCGAATTCCCATTGTGGCGCCTGAACATATTCGGGAAACCAAGCCTGACCGTGTACTCATCCTGCCCTGGAACCTGAAGGCAGAGATCACGACTGCCCACGCCTATGTGCGGGACTGGGATGGGAACTTTGTGATCGCCGTACCTGAACTGACGGTCCTGCCATGAGGTTCACAGCAACTGACATTGATGGCGTCCTGTTGCTGGAAACCGACCCCATTGCGGATGACCGCGGGGACTTCGCACGCAGTTTTTGCGCTGAAGAGTTCGACAAGGCCGGGCTCAATTTCACCCCTGTGCAGATGAATATCTCGCGGAACAACGCGCGGGGAACACTGCGCGGGATGCACTATCAGGGTGAACCGGACCCCAAAGTCGTGCGATGCACAAGCGGGCGAATCTATGACGTCGCGGTCGACCTTCGGAAAGACTCAGAAAGCTTCTGTCGCTGGGTCGCGGCAGAGCTGACCCCGGACAACCAGAAATCCCTTCTGGTGCCGGCGGGCTGCGCCCATGGTTTCATCACCCTCGAAGATCACAGCGACGTCTTGTACCTCATGGGCGCGCCCTATGTGGCCGAACTCGCGCGCGGTGTCCGTTGGGACGACCCCGCCTTCGCCATCGACTGGCCTCTGCAACCAACCACCGTCGCCCCGCGGGATGCCAGCTATCCAGACTTCGCAGGCGGAAGCTAGACGTGGGTGGCTTACGTCATAGTCTGGGACGGCTGTTCGGTGCGCCGTCGCGGCGAAGCGTGCTACCGGATTATGTCTTACTTGGCCGGGGGACCTACGGCCTGGATCGCAACAGCTTTGCCGGTCTCTCTCCTGATTGTCCGGTATCGATCGGCCGTTACTGCTCCTTCGGACCCGAGGTTCTGGTGCTCTGCCGCACTGATCACCGCTCAGACCTGCCATCGACCTTTCCGTTTCGCAGCATGCGCGGTGGCGCTCAGGAGAATGTGGACGCGACAACCCGAGGCCCGATCACAATCGGCCATGACGTCTGGGTCGGCGCGCGCGCCATGATTTTTAACGGTGTGACGATAGGCGACGGAGCGATCATTGGTGCCGGCGCCGTGGTCACACGTGATATCGCGCCATATTCTGTAAACATCGGCGTTCCTGCCCGCCAAAGTCGCATGCGGTTTACGGATACACAGGTCGCCGCGCTCTCCGAAATCGCGTGGTGGAACTGGCCCGAGACCCAAATCGATCAGCACATGGACTTGTTCTACGAAAATGTGAATCAGTTCATCGCACAAGCACGTGAGCTGACGTCATGAGTGACGATCGGACAGTGCCGGGGTTTTCATCTGCTCTTGTGACAGGAGCCAGCGGGTTTCTCGGCGGACACCTCTGTGCACGGTTGGCATCCTGCGGCATCAAAACAACCGCATTGGTGCGCCTGACCTCGTCAGAGGAGAACGTGGCGCAACTGAAGAACCACACGAGTGTTGTTTCAATTGATGACAGCGCCACAGGAATGAGCGGAGCGCTGGAAACCGCGCAACCTGATATCGTTTTCCATCTCGCCGCCCGATACATCGCTCAGCATCGTCCAGAGGATATCCCCGCACTCGTATCCGACAACATCGAATTGACAGCTGAACTCTGCGAAGCAATCGGCAACTCAAATTGTAGTGCGATCGTGTCAGCAGGGACGGCCTGGCAGCACGCCGGAAGCCCCGCCGGCGACCCTACTCCGTCACCAAACACCCTCTATGCCGCCACGAAGCAGGCCGCAGACGAGATCATCGACTACTATGCCCGGACATCAGACCTGAACGCGATCACCCTCAAAATCTATGACAGCTATGGCCCGGGTGACCCCCGGCGGAAGTTCCTGAATATCCTGGCTGAGACCGCAGCAAAAGGGGAAACTCTGTGTGCGTCTCCGGGCGACCAGAAGCTTCACACCGTTCATGTGGATGACCTCATCGACGGGTTTATCCACGCCGGAAACCTGCTCACATCCGGCGAAGCAGCCGGACGCAACAGTTTCACCCTCCCTTCTCCCGAGGCGATCACGCTGCGGGACCTGGCAGACACCTGGAAAACCGCAACGCGATCCGACGCGTCTATCGAGTGGGGGGCCATGCCCCACCGCCCTGGAGAGGTTATGACCCCCTGGGAGGGACCGCCACTTCCCGGTTGGACACCCCGCATCACCCTGGAAGACGGCCTTCGCGCACTCCAGCTCTAGGAAGTTTGGCCCTCAAGATCAGCCCTGCCGCCCTGCAAAAAGGGTCGCGGATTATAGCCGAATTCTCGCGCGGCTTTTCCATCATCAAAGTCGAGATCCGCACTCATCCGGCGGGCAACATCACCGGTCAGTTCGCTTCCCGGCACCACCCGTCCTGTAACATCAAGGACCGTGGGCAACATCGGCACACGAACGATCCGGACAGGCTTATCGACGGCGCCAAAGATGCGCGTGATCATTTCACGGTAAGGTAACGCTTCTGCGCCACCAAGAGCATAGCTCCCACCGATCTTGGCCTCGTTCTCCAGCATCAAAAGCGCAGCTGCGGCCAGATCATCCGCATGAACCGGTTGCCGCTTCCCCGCCGCTTCCCCATGGACCGGATAGAATCCAAACCGACGGATAAATCGAGCGGCCGCAGTGATCGTTTTATCCTGTCCTTCACCGTAGATCAGCGTGGGACGCAGAATCGTGAGCCCAACGCCGCGTAAGCCAGCCAAATCGACAAGCCGACGCTCTGCCTCTGACAGACGTTTAACAGTTTCGCACTCGTGCCGATTAAGAGTGTCGGACTTGCCAAAGACCGATGTGGTGCTGAAGCACACCAGCCGGTGCGTACCTCGCGCGGCGAGATCCTCGAGATGGGGTGGCAATAACCAGATAGGCACTGTCGCAACCGCGTGCGCGGGCCAGGGAGATGACGTCAGAGGAAGAGGCTCTGACAGATCAAACCTGACCACATCCGTATCTGCTCGGGCCTGCACGCGACTTTCCTGGCGGACAAACGCCTGCACGGGCCGGTTCGTGGTCCGGCCCATAATATTCCGACCGATCTGTCCCGAGGCACCAATGAGAAGCAGCGGTTCAGGCATGACTTACCCGTTCTTGATCAGCGTCCGCAGATAGCCGCCGTAGTCGTTCTCACCATAGGTCGCGGCAATCCGTTCAAGATCACCAACACCAACCCAGCCATTACGAAAGGCGACCTCTTCGGGCACCCCGATGCGGACGTTCTGCCTGCGTTGTTCCGCCTCCACCAACTGGCTCGCCTCCAACAACCCCTGCGGCGTCCCCATATCCATCCAGGTAACGTCATCCGGCAATTGCGCAACCGAAAGGCGACCGGCCGCCAAATAGGCGTTGTTGATATCGGTAATTTCAATTTCGCCACGCGCGGACGGCTTCAAATCCCGGGCGATCGAAAGCGCCGAACTGTCAAAAAAGTACAATCCGGTCACCGCAAAAGCGGATTGCGGATCCCCCGGTTTCTCCACAATCGAACCTGGTTGTCCCGTCTCATCGAACGCCAAGACGCCATATCGTTCCGGATTTTCAACCTGTTTAACGAAGACTGTACCGCCGCGATGAGACCCCAGCGCATCATCGAGACAACCATCAAAAGTAGCTCCGCAGAAAATATTATCGCCAAGCGCCAGTGCGAATGGCTCATCATCCAGAAAATCGGCGGCGATCAGCGGAGCCTCGGCAATCCCAAGCGGCTAACCCTGGCTGGCAAAGGAAATATTCATGCCCCATTGATGCCCGTCAGCCAGAAGCTCGCGAAAGCGATCCGTTTCATCCGGGCGGGTGATCTTCAATCCACGGATTGGAACAAGCTCCCAGCGCTAACGACACGGCGACCAAAACCCACCGAGGATTTCGCTTTGCGTATCTGCGCATGTCTCGCCATCCAACCATGATCTGTCGATAGCATGGTCGGGTTAAGAGAGCGTTGACCGCTCGACAGGTCTACGCATTCACATCAACAACCGTTCGACCGCGCACCTGACCATCCAAAATCGACTTGGCAAGCTCGGGCACGGCACTCAGTGGCGCGAGTGTGGTCAGCGCGTCCAGTTTGTCGAGCGGCAGATCGTCGGCCACCCGTTGCCAGATGCGGGTCCTGTTTTCTGCCGGTTGCATCACCGAATCGATCCCGAGAATGTTCACCCCACGCAGAAGAAAAGGTAGCACTGTCGTGTCCAATGTACTTCCACCGGCCAACCCGCAGGCGGCAACCGATCCGCCATATTTCATCTGAGCCAGAACTGTGGAGAGGGTTTTCCCAGCCACCGTATCAACGCATCCGGCCCAGCGCTCACGCTCCAACGGCCGGGTTTCAGCTTCAGAAAGAGCAATCCGGTCAATGACCTCGCCCGCGCCGAGTTCTTGGAGGAAACCATCCTCTTCGCGACGGCCCGTGGAGGCGACGACGTCGTATCCGCGATTGGCCAGGATCGCGATCGCCACGCTGCCAACCCCGCCAGCACCGCCCGTCACCAGGACCTCGCCCGTTCCGGGCACAAGTCCATGGGCTTCCAACGCGTCAACACAAAGCATCGATGTAAACCCGGCCGTTCCCACAGCCATGGCCTGCCGCGTCGTTAACCCGGCAGGGAGCGGCACCAGCCATTCGGCCTTCACCCGGGCTTTTTGACCCAGACCGCCCCAATGCACTTCACCAACACGCCAGCCCGTCAACACGACCTTGTCACCCACTGCGAAAGCTTCGCTGTTTGAGTGCTCGACCGTCCCGGCGAAATCGATACCTGGAATATGCGGAAACTCGCGCACCAACCGCCCGACATTGCCGTTAATAACCAGGCCGTCCTTGTAATTGATTGTCGAATACTCAATCGCAACCGTCACGTCGCCATCGGGCAGATCCGCCAAAGCAACACCTTGAAACTCTGCCGAAAAATCGTCATCGGCCTGATTAAGAACAAGAGCTTTGAAGGTATCACCCATGAAATTCTCCACCTGCTTGTCAACAAAAATGGCCGCACCGAACCGAGCGGTGCGGCCACATATGAATTGATAATTTCGGTCTAGCGCAACGGTTCGAGGATCGACACGTAGTTGGACACAGCCGAACCGCCCATATTGAAAACGGCACCGAGCTTCGGATTGTCGAGCTGCAAGTCACCGGCGCGGCCGGTCAGTTGCATCGAGGCAATCGCGTGCATCGACAGGCCGGTCGCACCCAGCGGGTGCCCCTTGGATTTCAGGCCGCCCGACCGGTTTACCGGAAGCTTGCCATCGGCGTGGGTCCAGCCTTCCTTGATCGCGATTTCGCCCTGACCCCTTTCGGTCAGGCCCATCGCTTCGTAGGAGAGCAACTCCGCCGTGGTGAAGCAGTCGTGGACTTCGGCAAACCCCAGGTCTTCGAGGGAGACTCCGGCTTCGGCGAACGCACGGGCAAACGCCTCACTGGGACCTTCGAAATCGATCACATTGCGTTTCGACATGGGCAGGTAGTCCTGCACATGCTGCGCCGCGCGGAAATACACCGCCTTATCCATCTTCAGGGCAGTATCGACATCGGTGAGCACGATGGCTGCGGCACCATCAGACACGAGCGAACAATCCGTGCGCTTCAGATGGCCGGCCACAACCGGGTTCTTTTCCGAGATGTTGCGGCAGAATTCATAACCCAGATCCTTCTGGATCTGGGCGAAGGGATTGTCGCAACCGTTCTTATGGTTTTTGGCCGCAATCATCGCCAGGGCATCGGACTTATCGCCATAGACCTGGAAATACCGGTCGGTGATCTGCCCGAATATTTCGGCAAAACTGGAGGCTGATTCTTCACGCAGGTAAGACGCCTTGGACAGGATACCACCGAGCACTTCGCCGGAAACTTCGGTCATCTTCTCCACCCCGACGACGAGAACGACCCGCGCCCGCTTGGAGGCGATGTGATTGATCCCCTGATAGATGGCCGCTGAACCCGTCGCGCAAGCATTCTCCACATGGGTCGACGGTTTGAACCGCAGGTCGGGATGTGCCTGAAGCACGAGGGATGCCGGAAACTCCTGGCTGATAAACCCGCCCCCAAAGGTTCCCAGATAGATCGCATCGACATCCTTGGGTTCAACGCCCGCATCTTTCATCGCGCCAGACGCGACGCTGACGATCATGTCCTCAATATCTTCACCGGGGCGCTTGCCAAACTTGAGGTGGTCCCATCCAACGATGCAGGCCGTCATGATTCAGTCTCCTTGGGTTCCGGCGGCCGCCCGTCGATACAATAGAATATCGGACAGCGCGCGGGGGTGTGGTGTTTCAACATGTGCAGTGCACAATATGAGAACTACCATACGTTGAATGGCACTGGGTGTCAGCCGTTCAGCACCGCAAATTCATTTCTTGAGACATCCTCGAACGTCCCAAATTTTGCAAAACTTGCCAGCTCAAGCAGCTCTTTTCGACGATTCGAGCGCATCTCTGACGTTTTCCACATCCTGTAATCCGAGAATGTGATGGTTGTGCCAAAGCGCATAAAACAGCAAAAGCCAGGCTGCAAACCCCTGGCGCTTGCCCTTTTTGGCGAACAGGGACTCCACCGCGCGCGGCTCGCACATTTCAACAACCCCCGGCTGATGGGCGACCAGGGTTCCAATGTCACCGGCGGCGGCCTCAATCCATTCCGCGACTGGGACGCTGAAACCGCGCTTGCGTTCGAACGCCTGTGCCTCTGGCATGGCCTTCTCGAGCCAACGCCGTAAGACCCATTTGCCACGACCGTCGCGGACCTTGAGAGAATCCGGCAAACGAAACGCCACAGCTGCAACTTCGGGATCCAGAAAAGGTGTACGCCCTTCAACACCATTTGCCATCAGGCAGCGGTCCACCTTCAGCAACAGGTCATTGGGCAACCAGTCGGCACAATCGGTTGCCTGCGCAATCTGCAATCGACTGAGCGCACCCGTATTGACGGTTTGTTCGGCTGCCGTAAATCCGTCGCGCCACCCGGTTGGGGTTTCGCGCAATACTCCAAGGCCATCAAAGACACCCCGCGAGCGCATACTGCGACCGCCCCGCCACCAGGGACGGGTCGCGCTTCGATAACGGCCATACCCGGCAAACAATTCATCGCCGCCCTCACCCGTGAGAACAACTTTGAGACCTTCGCGTTTCGCAGCTTCTGCCAGGAGAAATGTCGGCACGATCGCATAGTCAGCGGTCGGATCATCCATGGCGCCGGCGATGCGCGGTAGGTCTCGCCAGAAATCCTCAGCGCCAATTGCAATATCGACGGTTTGCGCCCCTGCCGCGTCGGCGACCGCGCGCGCATGGGCGCGTTCATCACCGACAGATGTTCCGAGAAACCCCGCAGTGAACGCATGAACGGGCTGTTCATTCAAATCCGCCATCAGCGCCAGGAGCACCGAACTGTCCACGCCTCCGGACAGGAACATGCCGTAGGGCACATCGGAGCGCTGATGTACGTCAACGCTGCCCCGCAAGGCTGCATCGAGGCGCTCAAGAGCTTCGCTCTCCGACCAGGACGCCTCCCCCTCGGTCGGCAAGGCGACCCGTCGACGCCGTGCCACAACCCGACCGTCTCGTACGACAACAGACTCGCCGGGAAGAACCCGGCTTATCCCCTCGAATACAGTCCCAGCACCCGTGGTGAACTGAAGTTGAAACAGCTCGGCACGCGCCTCCGCATTCACCTTGGGTAACACGAGGCCTGCAGCGATCAGAGCCTGCGGTTCAGAAGCAAAGGCAAAACCCGCGCTGGTCTGGGCATAATATAACGGTTTGATACCGAACGGATCGCGGGCCAACACCAGCTGTCCCTCGATCGGATCGTAGAGGGCAATCGCATACATGCCGCGCAAATGGTCGACAAAATCAAGGCCGTAGCGGCGATACAAATGGAGCGGAGGCTCACAATCAGAGCCGGTGGCAAAACCTTCCGGGCCGAGCTCATCCTGCAACTCGATGTAATTGTATATCTCGCCATTCGCAACGAGGACCGCGCCACCGGGTTCGTAGAGCGGTTGATTGCCCGTTTCGAGGTCAATAATCGCGAGCCGGGTCTGTCCCAGCGCAACATTTCGCGCCGCATAGGAGCCTTCACCATCAGGACCACGATGGCGCAAAGCGGCGATCATCCGATCGAGTGTCCCCGAATCAGCTTCAGCACTCCCGGCCGCCATGAGACCTGCGATACCGCACATAGCTATCGAATTCCTTCGAAGAAAGAGAGGTACTTCGCCACCACAGTATCCTCAGTATACTCGCGTACAAATCGACGGTGCCCTTCGGCTGCCAGCCGCGCGGCCAGCGTCGAATCACCCGAAAGTTTCAAGATGCCCCGAGCCAAGGCTTTGGGATCTTCGAGCGGCACCAGAAAACCTGCCTCATCATTGCCGATCAGGCTGCTGGGACCAATCGCCGCGACAGCCACGACCGGTTTCGCGGCGGACCACGCCTCGAGCACAATGTTGCCCAATGGTTCGTGCCGTGACGAGCACACGAACATGTCGCACGCCTGCATTAAAGCATCGGCGTCGTCCCGCCATCCCAAGAATCGAACCCGGTCGGCCACGCCGAGTTTGGTCGCCAGTCGTGCCAGCGCAGCGCCCTCTGGCCCCTCTCCGGCGATCCATAACCAATTGTCGGGGAGATCGACCATCGCGTGCAAAAGCACGTCAAAACCCTTGTTCTCATGCAAGCGCCCCATCGCCAAAAGCAGCGGCGCGTCTACGGGTGTATCCAACCCGAGCCGCGACACCACATCGCGCGTGGGTGCATGAACAAAATTTGGCAAATACACAGCGCGTTCATGTGGGAAACCGGCCTTGACGATGTGATCAACGATATCCTGGGTATTGCCGATCAGATAGTCGCAGTGACGGTAGTATTTGAGATCATAGTAGCCGCCAAGCCTGCCAATCAGTTTATAATTATGCGGTTTCCGAGCCGCCGGCGTGGCCCAACTGGCGCGACTCATCCAACTTAAAATCACGTCGGGTTTATGGCGTTCGATCTCGCGCTGCAGCGCCGGACGGGTGCGGAAATCCATGCGACCACCGAACGGAAGCTCGATCGGTGACAACCCGCCCGCCCGCAACGCGCGCGCGCGGGCCGGATCCCGTCTGATGACCAAGGTCTGGTCAACGTCGATATTTCCAAAAGCGATAGCCAGCCGGACAAAAAACGCCTCGGCGCCCCCGACTTCCGCCCCGGCCATTGTTTGCAACAAACGCACCGCTATTTTTCCTCGAGACTTGCCTTGAGATAACTCAGGATTGGATACAGGCCCGCCATGAGCGCGATCAGGAATCCGTATTGTCCTTCCCGGTATCCGCGGCGCGAGACATAACACTTCCAGAAGCGTGAAAATATCCGGCGCACATTGTGTCTGAAACTGCCGATATCGCCAGAATCTCGCAAGTCGCGGGCCCGCACAGTCGTATATCTGTCCAGCCGGGAGAGCATGTCGGAGATATCCCGATCGACGTAGTGCATCATGTACTCACGCAAGCGACCGGCTTCGCCCTCGAGCACCAGGGCTGGATGGATCCGTTGATCCCCCCAGCGTTTGGCGGGTCCCTTGCTCGCATCCTTCGCGAACAACCTGACCGTTGCGCTGACACCCCACCCCGGACCCCACCCGAACTCGATCAGTCGGTCGCCGACATAATTGTGATAGGGAATCAGGAAATGACCATAGGGGGACGTTCCAATTGTCTCGCGTATCTCGCTGGCAAGGGCAGGGCTTACTCTCTCATCCGCATCAACCTCGAGAATCCAGTCACCCGAACAGATTTCGACCCCCAGATTGCGACGGTGTCCCTCAATCTCCCAGGCGCCTTCTTCGATACGAGCGTTGTGGGCGCGCGCGATATCCAGCGACCCATCTGTGCAACGGTCGAGAACCACGACCAGTTCATCGGCAAAAGCCAACGACGCCAGGCACGCATCAAGATCTGACTCTTCGTTATGCGCGACCACCAAGGCAGATAGTTTTGGCGTGTTGCTTGTATCGTTCATACGCCCTCACTCGCGCGGCGTTGCCACAAATCATGCGCCGCAGACAAAACATCCTCGACCGATAGACTATCCATCAATGTACCCGTTGCGTCGTAGTCGTAATTCGGCGTTTCGACGAGTTCCGATAATGACTTCTGGGTTCGAACCCAGGCTGTGTTCAGGCCCCATGGCGCGTAACGCTTCGGCAGGCTCGGCCCGAAGAGCCCGAGCGTGGGAACACCTGATGCCGCAGCGATATGCATCAGACCAGAATCATTGCCAATGTAGAAAGCACAACGTCGCAAGCAAGCCGCCGCCGTCGGAAGATCAACCCGACCGACCAGATCGATACAACCGTCTCCTGGAAGGGCATCAATAATCGGCTGTGCTATCTCGCGTTCGTTGGCAGCCCCAAATACCGCAATTCGCGCGCCCGGCATAAAGGCATTCTCTTCGCCGGACATCTGCGCGGTAATGCGCTGTATCACGTCGAGGAATCTTTCCGCATGCCAGGTCTTTCCAACCCAATTGGCGGTCGGGCCGATGGCCAGGACCGGAGATCCTTCAGGAACAAGCGCAGCTGCAGCATCGAGATGTGACGAACTGGACCATATATGAGGCGACGGCGGCGCATTGTTCAGCCCAAGAGTCCGCGCAAACGAAACCACAGCGTGTTCCACATTCTGTGAAGATGGCGGAGCTATTGCACGCTGGCGCGTAACGACAACCCACGGAATTACTGAACGCCGCAGATCCACCACCATCGACCATCGGCGTCCGGCAACCTGTTTCCAAAGTTGCCACCAATGGCCGGCACGCGGCCGCTTCTCCATCGCAATCAGTTGCTCAAGGCCCGGGACAGCCTCAAACAGCGGCGCCGCAGCCACGCCGCAGGCCACGGTAATACGCGCCTCCGGATACTGGGCGACAAGATGATTCAACAGGCCTGAAGCGAGAACCGTGTCACCGATTCGGCTGGGCCCAACAAATAGAATACGCATGACCCGCAGGCTTATACGCGTCTGGTGTACGATGCGACAAATGATGGTTTCCACTGCGCTTGCCTGAATTGCAATTTAATCCCATGTAATGCCCTTCGGTTCACAAGGTGCGCATGATCGCTCGAATACAGAACGCATCCAAAAGAGGCCACCATGCCCGTTACATTCACCCGTCTCGCTCGCGACCTTGTGGACATTTCCGGATCAGACCAACGCTCGTTCCTGCAGGGATTGATCTCTCAGGACGTTGAAAAAGTCACCGTGGATCGTTCGGTCTACGGAACCTTGCTGACACCGCAGGGAAAGTACCTGCACGACTTCATCATCGCCGCGAGGGATAGCCACCTACTATTCGATGCCGAGCCTGGAAGATCTGAGGACCTTGTTGCGCGCCTGTCCCGATTCAAGCTTCGAGCTGATATCAGTTTCGAGCCACGTCCCGATCTCGCCGTGTTCGCCCTGTTTGGCGTCGGCGCAGCTGACCTGCTTTCCCTAAACCCGAACCCCGGTGCCACCGCACCAATTGGGGATATCACGGCAATGGTCGACCCACGGAGCGCGCCTCTGGGCGTGCGCCTTGTAGGGCCCCTTGAGAGCTTGCAAAACCTTCTGACCGGCCTAGCGGCAACGGAAACGAACTTCGATGCCTATGACCAACTCCGAATATCTCTGCAGGTGCCGGACGGATCGCGAGATCTCGACATCGAGAAATCCATTCTGCTTGAGTCAAATATCGATCTTCTCAATGGGATCGATTGGGAGAAGGGTTGCTATATGGGCCAGGAACTCACCGCGCGAACCAAGTATCGCGGGCTGGTGAAACGCCGTTTGTTGGCCTTCCAGGCGGACGGCAATAGCGCCAAATCCGGAGACGACGTTTTGTCCGGCGACAAGGTGGTCGGCGAAGTCCGGTCGACCAACGGGGATTGCTTTCTGGCATCGGTCCGGATAGATGCTCTGGACGAGACCGGTTCAGCACTTCGCGTTGGAAACACCAAAATTCAGTTGCTTTCTCCGGAATCAATACGTTCCAATATGGACTAAATAGACATTCTTTATTATCTATTGGTGAATATATGGATAACTAATATGCAAAATTTGCATACCTAAATCATTTAAGGTAATCTATTGCTGCCCTATATCGGTTTCATACGAATTGAACCCGAGCGTAGGAGTGATACCGATGACGACCAAATTCAACGAACTATCTGATCTGGAGATCCTGCATCTGGCCGAGCACGAGCGAGGCAAGGCTGTTGGCGCTTTCTTCGGCAAATTGTTCACCAAACGCGACGAACAGCCTGCCGGCTTTACCGGTGACGTGGTCGCTGCAGAATAACCAACACCTGAAATCAGTACGAAAAAAGCCGCGCCCTTTCGGGCGCGGCTTTATCTATTCCACATAGGTCGAACGCCACCTTAAGCGGCAAGATGTTACGTAGCTCTACTTCGCCTCAACCGCAGCTTGAGCAGCTGCCAAACGGGCAATCGGCACCCGGTAAGGTGAGCAGGATACATAGTCGAGACCAACAGATTCACAGAACCGGATCGAAGCCGGGTCACCACCATGCTCACCACAGATGCCCAGTTTGATATCGGCATTGGTCCCGCGACCACGTTCTACCGCGATCGAAACAAGCTCCCCTACACCGTCCACATCGATCGAAACAAAAGGATCGATATCAACAATACCCTGACGCTCATACTCGGACAGGAATCCCGCAGCATCATCGCGGCTAATTCCGAAAGTCGTTTGCGTCAAATCATTGGTGCCAAAACTGAAAAACTCGGCAGATTCTGCCAGCTCTCCAGCTCGCAAAGCCGCCCGTGGCAGCTCAATCATCGTTCCTACTTGATACTCGACCCGATGACCTGACGCCTCGAAAACGGTTTCCGCAACCTGATCAATTTTGTCTTTGAGAATATCGATCTCACGCTTGGTCGCCGCCAGCGGGATCATGATTTCTGGCAAGATTTTTGCACCATCCTCGCGAAGCACGATGAGGGCGGCTTCAAAAATCGCCCGGGCCTGCATTTCGTAGATTTCGGGATAGGTGATCCCCAACCGGCAACCGCGATGTCCCAACATCGGATTGGCCTCATGTAGCTGAACCGCTCGGTCGGTCATCGCCTTTGGGTCGCGCCCCGCCAATTTGGCAACTTCGGCGATTTCCTCATCCGATTTTGGCAAAAATTCGTGCAGTGGCGGATCGAGAAGCCTAATCGTGACCGGCAACCCGCCCATGATCTGGAACAATTCTACGAAGTCCTGGCGCTGATAGGGAAGCAACTCATCCAGCGCCTCCCGTCGGCCGGCAACATCCTCGGCCAGGATCATGCGACGCACGGCCACGATCCGCGCAGGGTCAAAGAACATATGCTCCGTCCGACACAAGCCGATTCCCTCGGCACCGAAGTCACGCGCGGTCTGCGCATCAATCGGTGTTTCCGCATTGGCTCGAACCCTGAGCCGACGAATAGAATCCGCCCAGGACATGAGGGTCGAAAAATCTTCCGACATTTCCGGCTCAATGGTCGGTACTTCGCCTTCAATCACTTCTCCGGTGGCACCATCAATGGTCAGAAGGTCACCCGCTTTCAATGTTCGACCGGCCACCCGCACTTCGCCGCTTTCGTAGTCGACCAAGATTTCCCCGGCACCGGCGACACACGGACGCCCCATGCCGCGCGCGACCACCGCGGCATGGCTGGTCATACCGCCGCGCGTTGTCAGGATGCCACGCGCTGCGTGCATGCCATGAATATCCTCGGGACTGGTCTCAATCCGGACCAGAATGACAGCCTCGCCCTTCTGCGCCATGTCTTCGGCAACGTCAGAGTTGAAGACAATCTTACCCGAAGCGGCTCCCGGTGATGCCGGCAACCCGCGGCTCAGAACATTTCGCGTGGCGGCCGGGTCGAGGCGCGAATGCAGCAATTGATCTAACTGGATGGCCTCCACCCGCATTATTGCTTTATCCTTCGTGATCAGATCATCTGCGACCATTTCCACGGCTATTCGGATCGCGGCCGCGGCCGTACGTTTTCCCGCACGGGTTTGTAGCATGTAGAGTTTGTCCTGCTGCACCGTAAACTCAATGTCCTGCATGTCCTTGTAGTGCGCTTCCAGGGTTTGGCGCACCTCGCACAGCTGCTTGAAAACAACCGGCATAACTTCTTCCATCGCCGGTAGGTCCGAGCCGTTGTGCTCTTTACCGGCTAGCGTCAGATGCTGCGGCGTACGAATTCCGGCAACAACATCCTCGCCCTGCGCATTGAGCAGATACTCACCATAAAAGATATTTTCGCCGGTCGAAGGGTCGCGGGTGAACGCCACCCCTGTGGCGCAATCATCGCCCATATTACCAAACACCATGGCCTGCACATTGACCGCCGTACCCCACACCGCAGGAATGTTTTGCAAACGACGATAGGTGATCGCACGCTGGTTCATCCACGAACCGAAAACGGCTCCGATCGCACCCCAGAGCTGCTCGCGCGGGTCCTGCGGGAAAGCATGACCCAATTCCTGTTCAACGATTTTTTTGTAGGCCGCGACGATGGCTTGCCAATCATCGGCCTCCAAATCCGTGTCTAGAATCAAACCACTGTCGTTCTTGTGCTGCTCGAGAACTTCTTCGAAAAGATAGTGATCAACCTCGAGTACAACATCGCTGTACATCTGGATGAAGCGCCGGTAGCTGTCGAAGGCAAAACGTGCATCGCCGGACTTTTTTGCCAGGCCTTCAACCGTTGTGTCGTTGAGCCCGAGATTCAGAACAGTGTCCATCATGCCCGGCATGGACGCCCGGGCCCCGGAGCGAACGGAAACAAGCAGCGGGTTTTCAGCGTCCCCAAAACCCGTGCCGACTTCCTTTTCAACAGCGGCCAAGGCAGCCTCAACCTGTTCATCAAGACTTGCGGGATAAGTTTCGTCGTTGTCGTAATAGTGGGTGCAGAGCGCCGTTGTGATGGTAAATCCCGGCGGCACGGGCAAACCAAGATTGCTCATTTCGGCAAGATTGGCGCCCTTGCCGCCGAGCAGGTTTCGCATTTCTGCGCTACCGTCGGAACGTTCGGCGCCAAATCCATAGACCCACTTTTCCAAGCTATTGGTCATGGCTTTCCCGTCAACCTTCGACTTTTGAGAAGTTTGCGACATTGTTCATAACCTCTTGGATACGAGCGAGCAGGCGCAATCGATTGCCTCTCACTGCAGAGTCGTCAACATTTACAGTTACGTGATCGAAAAAATCGTCGAGCGGTTTGCGCAGTGCGGCCAACGCCAACATCGACTTCGCGAATTCTTCGTCACTCAAACTTGCAGCAACTGCGACTTCGGCCGATGCGAGTTGCGCTGCCAGCGCGATTTCGACGTCATCCTGCAACCCGGAATCGTTCACATAGTCTGACCCGAGGTAACGTGCATCGTCTTTTTTCTCTTCGGCCCGAACAATGTTCGACGCGCGTCGATAGGCGGTGAGGAGATTGGCTCCGTCATCAGATTCCAGGAAATCCCCGAGGGCGCGGACCCGATCAACTACGCCAACAAGGTCCTCGGCACCGGGCAGAGCAAACACCGCCTCGATATGATCGTGTCGCACCCCGTCGTCACGTAGATGCGCCTTCAACCGGTCGGCAAAGAATTGCATTAAATCGTCATCTAGGCTTTGATCTTCAGTGTTGTGGAGCTGGCGTGCCTCGGTAAACGCGTCGCGCAAATTCAGTCGAATTCGGTTTTCCAGCAAAACTCGGATGATCCCCAGCGCGGACCGGCGCAAGGCAAACGGATCGCGCGACCCTGTCGGCTTTTCATCGATACTCCAGAACCCGGCCAACGTGTCGAACTTGTCGGCTAGTGACACAACCACACTGACAGGGGCGGTCGGGCTGTCATCCGTCGGGCCCTGCGGGGCATAGTGCTCGGCGATGGCATCTGCGACGTCGCCAGTTTCGTTCTGGGCACGGGCGTAATATCGGCCCATTACACCCTGAAGCTCGGGGAACTCTCCAACCATACCGGTCACGAGATCGGCTTTCGCCAGTCGGGCAGCGCGCACAACCACATCGCTCGACGCACCGCCGATCATGGGCGCCAGCCATGCCGACATTTTCTCAATGCGCGTAACCTTGTCACCCACGGTGCCCATTTTGGCGTGGAACACGATCCCCGAAAGCCCCTCGACCCGAGCGTCGAGTGGCGTAGCCAAATCGAGGTCCCAGAAATATTTCGCATCGGACAAACGCGCGCGCAGAACACGCTCATTGCCCGCAACAATCGCGGATGAATCATCCGCTTCTATGTTCGACACAAATGCGAAATGCGGCGACAGGCTGCCGTCATCGGCCGAGATGGCGAAATACTTCTGATGTTCCCGCATAGAGGTTGCCAGAACCTCGCGTGGCAGTTCCATGAACGCCGCATCGATCTCGCCAAGGAGAACGACCGGCCACTCCACGAGCCCGGTTACCTCACGGTAAAGCGCGTCATCGGTCGGCAAAGCCAATCCGTTGGACGCACACATCGTCGCCATCTGATCGCGTATGAGTTGCTCACGCTCCTTGTCATCAACAACCACGCGAGCTTCTCGAAGCTTTGCCGCATAGTCATCAAAATCGCGCACGGTAAACTCAGTGGGCGCCATGAACCGATGGCCCGAAGTGACGTTCGAAAACGGAAGGGACCGGTCGCCAGTATCGATGGAGCCGGAAAGGGCCTCTCCGTCAAACACACCCAGCACTTTGTGCAAGGGGCGAACCCAACGAAAAGTCGTTGTCGACCAACGCATCGATTTTGGCCAGGACAGGTCTTGGGTCGCCGCAATTATAATTCCCGATAGTACGTCTCGTGTTTCGCGGCCCTCCTCGGTCCAGCGCGCCACGTAGAAGGAACCCTTTTTGTCCTCCTGCACCTCACATTGCTCAATGGAGACGGGCACTGACCTCAGGAATCCCGCGAGAGCCTTTTCAGGTGCGTCGGTTCGGGGGCCCTTGCGCTCGGTCTCGCGAGGCGGTTGCGCAACCGGCAGCTCTGTCACCTGGATCACAAGGCGCCGCGGTGTCGCGTATGCCGCGATCGCGCCGAAATCGAGATTGCTCTCTTTCAACGCCTTCTCGATCAGGCGTGCCAATTCGTCGGCCGCGCGGCGCTGCATGCGCGCCGGGATTTCCTCAGATAGATATTCGACAAGAAGTTCGGGCATCGGATCTACCCGTCTGCTTGGACTGTGAGCCATGTCTCACAGCAGGCTTTTGCCAAATCGCGCACGCGCAAAATATAGGCCTGTCGCTCGGTCACTGAGATCACGCCTCGGGCGTCGAGCAGATTAAACGTATGGCTGGCCTTGATGCACTGGTCATAGGCCGGTAGCGCCAATGAGGCCACGATCAAAGACTGGCATTCGCTCTCCGCGTCCGCAAAATGACGAAACAGAGCTTCAGTGTTCGCGTGCTCGAAGTTGAAGGCGCTGAACTCTTTCTCAGCACGCAGGAACACATCCCCATATTTGGTACCCTCACCGTTGAAATCGAGGTCGTAAACGTTTTCAACGCCCTGCACATACATGGCTAGGCGCTCCAGACCATAAGTGAGTTCGACAGCCACCGGGTCACAGTCAAAACCACCAACTTGCTGAAAATAAGTGAACTGGCTCACCTCCATGCCATCGCACCAGACTTCCCACCCAAGCCCCCATGCGCCAAGCGTCGGGCTCTCCCAGTCATCCTCCACAAAGCGAATATCGTGTGCCCGGGCATCGATACCGAGCGCGGCCAGGCTCTCAAGATAGAGTTCCTGACTATTCTCTGGGGAGGGCTTCAGGATTACCTGGAACTGATAATAGTGCTGCAGGCGATTGGGGTTCTCACCATACCGGCCATCCGTGGGCCGGCGGGACGGCTGCACATACGCCGCCTTCCAGGGGTCTGGCCCTAGGGCACGAAGGGTCGTCGCCGGGTGGAATGTCCCCGCCCCGACTTCCATGTCATAGGGCTGCAGGATCACGCAGCCGCGATCCGCCCAGAACCTCTGTAGTGTGAGGATCAGGTCCTGAAAACTCTTCGGCGACGCCGCCGAGTGCGTCGCATCGGTATTCAAGTTCGCCATCATCTATTTTTTGGTGTCGGGGTGCCTGTAGGCGCGGGGAAAATAGAAGCGCCTCTATGCAGGGTCAAGCAATCCGACCCGTCAATTCAGCTACTTATCCTGATTCTTCCCATTCCGAACCACGAATGTGTCCGATTCTGCGTCATACTCTGTATCGAAAGCCTTGGTTTCTTTCTTTGGCGCAGGTTTTACAGCCGTTCGTTGCCCGATGAATCGGAACAGAACCAGCACGGCGCCAATGATCACAACGAGGACCACGAGCTTTTGCAGTGAAAAACCAAACATCGCGATTCCGCTTTCCTGTTTAAAGTCCGAAACGAGCCCAGGTGAGCCGTTGCTCGATCGCCGCCAGCGCCTGCTCCGGGAGATCGACACGGGCAGAACCCTGCGGCATTGCAAATTCAGTCCGCCCCATCACGGACCGGATCACTGACTTTCGTCCTGTGACGGGAACAAGTCGAACATCATCCCCGTACTTCTCGCGCAACACAGTTCGAATGTCACCCAGACCATCTGCAAGCCCCAGTTCAACGGCGCGCGCCCCAGTCCAGAACGCCCCCGAAAACAGCTCAGCCGAATTCCGGTCCACACGATCACCGCGTCGCGCACAAACATAGTCTTTAAAGTGATCGTGGATGCCTGCCTGGGCCTGCTTGAGCCGTTCCACATCCTCGGGCCGTTCTGGCAGAAACGGATCCAGGATCGCCTTATTCTCACCTGCGGCGTGGACTCGTCGTTCGATCCCGTATTTCTCGATTAGCTCGTGGAACCCGAATCCCGCAGAAATTACGCCAATTGAGCCCAGTATCGTTGCCTCGTTCACGAAAATCTCGTCCGCAGCGCAAGCCAGCCAATATCCCCCGGATGCCGCAACATCCTCAGCAAAGGCGATCACTGGCAATTCCCGTTCTTCGGCGAGTGCACGAATTCGGCCCGCGATCAGCGCTGACTGGACCGGAGAACCACCAGGCGAATTCACCACCAGCGCGACCGCGGAGAGTTTTCGGATTTTAAAGGCACGTTCGATACGCGCGGCCTGAGACTGAATGTTGAGCATCGACCCGCGAAACCGAGAAGCCGACGCCCCTATTGTTCCATCCAGGCGCAATACCGCAACGACAGGCGGTTTCCGGCGAGAGAAGGGGCGTTTCCAGTTCATTGGCAGAACTTCACGCCTTCGGTCGTTTCAATCAAGTCACGATCGCAGATTCAATTCAGGTCGAGGCCCACACCGTCCTGGAGAACAGCCTGGGCGGCCGACGTGAACGACCCATCCTTTCTGTGCAGGACCATCCCTTTATGAAGGCACGACGGGCCAAACGCAGCTTTGCGCGCAATGACGATGATACGTTTGGCTGCGACGTCGTCTTTCGGCCAAAGCGGGAAGATATTGATGTCACCGCATGTCTCCGCCAGAGCAGCGAGAACTTCCTCAATGCGGTCGGCGCGATGCACGAGCGCCAACTGCCCGCCGTCTTTCGCGCAGCCCACCATGAAGGATACCCATGCAGCCAACGGAATAGTTTCCGTCGTTGCCGGATCAAAAACGCCATCCGATTTCCGCTGATCCATGCGGCTCGCGGGCAGATAAGGCGGGTTGGACATGACCCAGTCGAAGGATTCTGACAGCCCTGCCCCAGGCGAAGCAGCAACGTCGTACGGCACAGCGGACACACGCTCGCTCCACTCATTCGCCGCGATATTCGTCCGACAGCGCGCAATCGCATCTTCACGAAGATCGATCCCGTGCACGCGAACCTCCGCCGCTCGCCACGCGAGACAAAGCGTCGCACCGCCATCCCCACAGCCAACATCGAGAACCCTATCCCCGTTCTGAGCATCGACAGACGCGGCCAGAAAAACGGCATCGACCGAGACCCGGTATCCGGTTTGCGCTTGGGTCAACGCAACCCTGCCACCCAGGACCGCATCCCGAGTTACAGGTTTGTCCGGCGCAGCACTCACCGTTTCAATTCCGTTCCGGATTGAAGGATTTCCGCCCCCAAGAGGATGTTTCGGGCTTCGTCATAGTCTTCATCGAGGACCATCAGCCGCCGGGGGAAAATTCCAATGGTCCCTTCCAACACGGATATGTTGGCGTCCATTACCACATGCTCGATGGCGGCATCCTTGAACAGGGCAATTACCAGTGACAACTCAACATGATCGTTAGTGCGTAGAACGTCGCGCACGACAAACACCTCTGATTGCAAACTCGATAAGCAGGGCGTTACTTGACGCCTCTTGCAAAGATCATATGCTCCCGGCTGCGCACTTGCCCGCGAAATTTGACGCAATCGATGTCAGAACTGCGCTTTGGATGTATTGGAGAAATATATTGGCCGTTATTGCTCGCCTCACGGGATCAAGCTCACAGACCGAGCCAAATGCACTCGACAATCTGAGCAGCCTCTGTGCCATCGACATGGCGCGCGTGAACCAGCTCATCGTCGACCGTATGCAGTCCAACGTGCCCCTGATCCCCGAGCTCGCCGGACACCTTGTCGCCGCCGGCGGCAAACGCCTGCGCCCACTCCTTACGCTATCGAGTGCGCGGTTGTGCGGGTATGAGGGCGACAAACACATCGGCCTGGCTGCCGCCGTCGAATTTATCCACACCGCGACCCTCCTCCATGACGACGTGGTCGACGAATCCGAATTGCGCCGTGGCCGGGACACCGCCAATGCGGTTTGGGGCAATCAGGCAAGCGTTCTTGTCGGGGATTTTCTGTTCAGCCGATCCTTTCGCCTGATGGTCGAAAGTGAATCGCTTCGCGTTCTCGACATCCTCGCAAATGCAAGCGCGGTGATTGCAGAGGGTGAAGTCGCCCAGCTCATAACTACGAATGACACAGCGACAACTGAAGAGGACTACCTCTTCGTTATTCGCTCGAAAACAGCTGCTCTATTCGCAGCCGCGTGTGAGGTTGGCGCTCTTGTTGCAAATCACTCCTCTGCGGCTACAGAAGCTCTGGAACAATACGGTGCCAATTTGGGGATCGCCTTCCAGCTCGTCGACGACTATCTCGATTACACGGCGGCTGACGAATCCTTTGGTAAGGGCGTGGGGGACGATTTTCGCGAAGGCAAAATCACACTCCCGGTTGTACTGGCGATGCGCCGCGGAACCGAGGACGAACACGAATTCTGGAAGCGGACCCTCGAACGCACCGAGAAACAGGATGGCGACCTCGAGAAAGCACTCGAAATTCTGAACGCCCGAGAAGCACTGTCAGATACTTTGATTCGGGCACGAGGCTACGCCGATACGGCCCGCGCTGCGTTGACCGAGCTACCCGAGAATGAATACCGGACCGCGCTCGAAAATGTGGTCGATTTCTGCGTGGAACGCGCCTACTAGCCGCCCTTCCGCTCAAACATTGATGCGTGGCGGCCGAGCAAGAAACTCCAGTAAAACACTGAACAAACGGGCACGGTTTACCCCAAGGGTACCGACATGCGCCTGTCCCGGCAGCACCACTAATTGCTTTTCGCTGGTTCCCAGTTTCATGAAGAATTCAGTGACGTCACGCTCTGTCGCGATGCCGTCATGCTCACCGCGCAAAAGCAATGTCGGACAGACAACCTTTGCCGGATCAACAACCGGCAAATTCGCGCACATGTCTAGATAAGTACCGGTCGGCATGGTCGTGCCGTATTGCAATTCGGCATCAGCAAACGCATCCGCGACACCTTCTTCGACCAAACCCACCTTGTCTCGATTGAAGATCGAATGAAAAAAAGCACGATCCACGTCGCGCACCGGTTCACGCCGAAATACATCCAAGTTTTCTCGGCGCTTCTCCAAAGTTGGTGAGCCTTCCCCGGTCCACACGAAAGCATCGAGCGACAAGGAGCGCACCAGCGCCGGATGCTCATTCGCGAACATCCCCGCCCGCAATGCGCCAGATGAACTGCCAAACATATGTACGTTTTCCGCGCCTGAACGCTCCAGCACAATGGGCATCACTGCGGCCAAATCCTGCACCCCGCTGGCAATATCGGAGTTAGATGAGGTACGCGATGATCGGCCGTAATTCTCATGGTCCATGGTCCAAACATCGAAACCGCGCGCGGCAAACCAATCCATCATCGAATAACCCAGTTTTCCGGGTACTTCGAGGTCAAACCCGGTCTGAGCACAAAGCGAAGAACCGTGAACCAGGAAAAGAACCGGGCGCTGCGAGTCTGGTGAGGTTGCCAACGTCTTGCGAAAGACAAACAGGCGCACATCGACTTTCTCCGCCCAATACTCTTCGGCCACGATCTCTTTATCGGACATTGCACACTCCCCACGTCACAATTTAGACGAAAAACCTTGCCCCACAACCACCGCAATCGCTCGAGTTCAGATTGCGCCTTTACGTCTTCGGGTGACAAGCCGGCGCGTGGCACCGCGCACAAAAAAAGTCCCTTCTGACATCCGAAATTTCGGATGTCAGAAGGGGCGCTAACCGCAAATTATGTCTGTGCACAAAAACCCTAGTGACGAACCGCTCGTATAATCTGAGAGGCAGCCCCCACCCTCCGCGGCCGCAATTATCGCCTACGTCGAGTTCAAAGGTTATTCATTTTGCGTTTTGTACTCATGTGCTTTGTCGCGTTCGCGCGCACCCATGTACTTCTTTACAATTTTCACGCTCGCCCAAAACGAGCCCAGGAGTGGCACCCAAATCATTTCGGTAATCGGGCTCAATCCCGCTATCGATCCCGGAAAGGATTCCGTTATAGGCAGCGACACGCCAAACTAGGCGCCCGGAATCCCCGCAAAAACTTCAACGACGCACATCGCCCGCAACACAATTTCCGGGCGCTTGGTCGCCCTTAGTTTCTCCACACTGCCGTCGGTCATCGCCACAAAGCGGTGCGTATCCAGACGTTGAAGTTGTGACCGAAGTTCTATGAACTGCCGAACAACGGTGTCCCGCTGATCACCAGGAAGCCCCTCGAGATAGGCCGCCAGCTCGAGACAGGCCGCCAGGCACGCTTCGTTATCCTGCGCCCGCGGTGGTAATCGCGGCAACCTGGGTGGTGGACGGGGCGCGCGTGAGGGTCAGTATCGCGCCGGGCGGCATCCGAATATCGGGCGCGGTAGTTCCGCCCGCTGCCACCACGTCGGCATCGACGAACGCGACAAAGCCCAACGCGGCGCTGTCGTTGTAAAGCAGGATTTGCGCGCCCGCGCCGCGGTCGGGCAACGCCACCCGGTCGCCTGGTGACGTGGTCGCCTGGAGATGGAATTCCGGCGCGGTGATCTTGATCGGTGTGCTCATCGGTTCATGCTCCCAGCAAGGTTTTCTTGTTCACAGGTACGTCGCCCACCAGGCCCTGACCGCCGGTCAGAATTGTTGCGGCACGGCCCCGGGCGTTGCGTGCGGCGATCTGCGCGCCCTTGCGTGCCGCCTCCACCGCCAGGTCATCCAGTGTCGGAGACAGCGGCAATTGCGGCAGCGGTGGCGGCGATGGTTTAGAGAAGACAGCACTCATCATCGGGCTCCCTGATAAACGACGTGTTAGATGTGTAAATTCGCGGTGGCGTCGGCCGGGCGCGAATGGTTGGATAGGCGTTGGAGGATTTGTTAATGAAGTTAGGAGCCGTGTTGCAGCGCATTTTTTATCCGCGGGTCGACACGCCGGAGGCTGCCCTGCGAGCCATCCAGAATGGCGGGGTCGCCGGCTGGATCATGGTGGCCCTGCATTTCGTGCTCGGCGCGTTCCTGATCATGCTGATCATCCCAAATCAGGATGTGATCAGCGGTGATGCGTTGTGGCCGGCGATGATCCAGCTCGTGATCGCCTTCTTCTACGGTGCGTTCGCCACCTACGCCTGGAAGGAATCCCGCGGGGCGATCCTGGGCATGCTGGTGTTCCTCGCTCTGGACAGCTTGATCCTGGCGACCCGTGTCGGCGGGTTGGATCTACAGGCAGTTGCCCATCTGGCCGCCTTCATCCTCGCTTTTGGCGGTATGCGCGGGGCATTTGCCCATGCGGCATTCCAGAACATCGTGAACAACAACACCGCAAAATAACGCCATGCGACCCTTCACCGGAGAGACCCCATGAACGAGAACATCATACCCTTCGCCAAACTGACCGTGGCCGGTGCGCGCACCATCATCCGCGGCGCAGCAGCCAAGGCTGAGGAAATCGGCCAGCCCGAATGCATCGCGATTGTCGATGATGGTGGCCATCTGGTAGCCTTCATGCGCATGGAAGACGCCTATGCGCTCTCCAACGATACGGCCATCGCCAAGGCGGTCACCGCAGCTATCTATCGGGCTCCAACAGGCGACATCCCCGAAGGGCCAGATATCCGCCTCGCCGTCGCCACCCAGGGCAAACGCATCAACCTGCACGGCGGCCTGCCAATCATCATCGACGGGCATTGCGTCGGCGGAGTTGGCATCGGCTCGGGCACCGGCGCAGAAGACCGCATCTGCGCCAATGCCGGGCTCGCGGCACTGGACGGGGCGCAAACGTTTTAAGCGTCTGGGATGACCATCAGTCACGTCAACGCGGATTGAGAAAATGCATATGAACCGGATACGTATTTTCTGTTTTGTAGCGGTTTTGATGGGATTTTCGGCCGGAGCATTCGCGCAGACCACTAATCCGCAAGCGCCCGGTTTCGGCTACCCCACGGTCGAGGCTGCAATCCGGGACTTGGCGAATCGCCCCGACTTGGAGCCCACAATCGAATAAAACCGGCGCTTTTTCTCCGACCCGTCTGCTAACCGGACAACGCCAGCTTCGCGCGGCCGAATTGCCGGTGGTGTCAGCCTATCTGGAAATCGATATCCCCCCTTCTCGCCACACAAGCGCAGCATCCGGTTTCCGATTCCGGGCAGACGCACCCCGCGACACTGCCGCATTGGGCCGGCGCGCGGGACTTACCAGTGATGGGCACAGTCGTCGCCGGGTCCAACCGCATGTTCCTGATGAACGGACAGGTTCACGACTATATTGATCTCCCACCCTCCCTCCAGGGAGTGGCCGCGGCCTACGCGGCTTACGTTGCCGATACATCTATGGTCACTCGATGCTTTTCCGACGAAACTCTGCATATTCACCTCGGATGCCTGGTCACGGCGGGTGATTATACTTTCGTGGTCGTGCAACTGGTGCCCGAGACCGAAGGCGACGCCCCGCCAGCATTGGTCAAACAGCTCGTCCGAAAATCCGCGGACCGGCTAGTGTTGCGTCAGTTCAACCCGGGCACAGAGCTGGTGTTTTCCAGCGATCAGGTGGCCAGCGCACACATGATTATCTGGGCCGGCCGTGGCTAAAACATGGATCAGAATGGCCTTACGCTTGCCCGCACTTTGCCATTGCACCACCATAGGTAACGAGCCAAAGCGGGACGCATTAGGGGGACGAGTACGATGAGAAATTCAACAGATGGCGGCGATGCGATCCTGCAGGCCTTTCACAGTCTCGGGATCGACTATGTGATGGCCTCCCCCGGGTCCGAATGGGGTCCCTTCTGGGAGGCGATGGCCCAGCAACAGCTCGGCAACGAGCCCGGCCCCACTTACCTGACCTGCGCGCATGAAACCCTCGCTGTTGATCTGGCCATAGGCTACACATCGGTCACCGGGCGCATGCAGGCAGTGATGCTCCACACTGGAGTCGGCTTGCTGCAGGGATCCCTTGGAATCGAAGGCGCTCTTCGTGGGGCGATCCCCATGCTTATTCTTTCCGGGGAATCCGTCAGCTTCGGGGACGACCCCGACATTGATCCGGGTTTCCAGTGGCAGGCAATCCTGAACCAGGTCGGCAGCCCGACCCGTCTGATCGAACCGCTCGTCAAATGGGCCCACCAGACCGGCAGCATTTCGACCATGTATCAGCAGGTCGTCAGCGCGGGCGAGCTGTCACAACGAAGCCCCCGGGCGCCGACCTATCTGTCGGTCCCGATCGAGGTGATGATGCAGCCTTGGTCACCGCCGGAGGAAGTTCGAAGCGCGCCCCCTGCCCCCATAACGACGGCGACGCCATCTGATATCAACGTCGTATGTGACATGCTTCTGGCCGCAGAAAATCCGGCAATTATTACCGAAGAATCTGGGCGCACGCCGGAAGGCTATGCAGCGCTGGTCGAACTCGCCGAACTTCTCTCGATCCCCGTCATCGAGGGGCGCTTTTCCCCCTATGCGAACTTCCCTAAGGACCATCCGCTCTGGATCGGCGCCGGCCGCCCGCCGCTCGTCGACGAAGCAGATCTCATTCTGATGATCGCCTCGCGCCAACCCTGGTACCCCCTGTCCAATACCCCGAAGAAAGCCCGCGTTGTCACGATTGACGAAACACCCTTTCGGGACCACGTGGTCTATCAGCCGAGTTCAGCCGAACGCTTTCTCGAAGGCGACGTCGCGTCCAATCTTGCGCTCCTGGTGACCGCATTGAAAGCAGCAACCATCGACAACGATGCCGTCGCACAACGTCGGGCGCAACGGGACGAAGCCGCACAGGCCCGCCAGGCCCGAAACGACACAATGATCAGCGACGCCCGGGCTCAATCCACGATCTCACCCGCTTTGCTCGCCGCCACTCTTTCGGAGATGGCACCAGCGGGTACTATTTTCATCGACGAAACCATCACCCACCGGCCCGCCATCGTGGGGCACCTGCAAACCGACGGCCCCACCAGCTACTTCAGGGTTCATGGTGGATTGGGTCAGGCCATGGGTGTTGCTCTGGGTGCAAAACTCGCTGCGCCGGACCAGACAATTGTCACGACCCTGGGGGACGGCACCTTCCTCTATAATCCGTCCGTCCAGGCGCTGGCCTTTGCCCGCACCAATAATCTCGCGACCCTCACCGTGATCTTCAACAATCGCGGCTATAACGCCATGCGGAAAGATCAGGAGGGTTATTTCCCCGATGGTGTGGCTGCCAAAAATGATCTTTGGCTCGGCCATCCGACCACCGCGTTCGACTACGCCGAGCTGGCCCAGCCATTTGGCGCATTCGGGGCAACGGTCGAAACCCCCGCCGAGCTTCCTGGCGTGGTCGAAAGCGCCTTCGCCGCCATCGCCGAGGGACGGTCCGCCTTGCTCAACGTGATGCTCAACGCTTGAGGCGCATTTAAACCCGCACTGCGAATTTGATGGAATTGCGATATCCGCAATAATTTTCGCCTATGTCTACACCCTTCATTGCCATCGAAATTCAGTATCACGCGGTTCGTACTAGGATCGCCGCGCTGGACGAGCGTCTGTGCGCTCTGGCTGATTTACTGTGTCTCGCCGGCGCAAACCGGGCCCTGATTAAAATTGCAGATGAAGATTTGCACGATTTCGCGCCTCTCGATGAGGCCATCTGCGACATTACTTGGACCCGCAAACACCTGCTAGATGCGTGCGTCAGGGTTTATTGCTCAGAAGGTTACCTGATTAGACCTCACCAAGGTCACTCAATACCGATAACCCACCCATACAGACCTCGCAGACACCATACTGAGAGGTCTTTTACGTTCAGGTTAGGAAGGGTCAGAAGAAGGTGATTACGTTGTTCATTGAGTGGGTCTAAGTCTGCGGGGTATGGATTCTGGATAACCACTGGAGGGTCTTCCATATAGGGATGTCCTCTACTCCCATTTCATCCTAAACTGCCCAGATGAAAAGCATCCTCGCACCTATCCTCTTTCTGACCTTCTTGTTCCCCGCACTCGCATTCGGGGAGACGATGGACGATTTGGTGGAACGGGACGGTATTCACTACAAGCAGTTCAGTGATGTCCCGTTCATGGGTAAGGTCACAGGAAAAGTACAGGGAGCATTCAAAGGCAGTCTAAAAGACGGTCCATGGGTCCGTTATTGGGACAACGGAAAATTATGGACCGCAGGTAATTATAAGGCTGGAAAAGCTGACGGCTCCTGGGTCCGTTACTGGGACAACGGTCAGTTGTTGAGCAAAGGCACCTACAAAGTTGGTAAGAGAGACGGATTTTTTGAAAGTTATAATATAGATGGGACAATCTGGGATGGCATCTCAGGAATATTCAAGGGTGATATGAAGATCTCTGACTAGATGAAAACCTAACCGCCACCATCTGTCTGACGATTGCTATACTATTTGGACGTATTGGGGTGTCGTGGGGTGCTGATTGGAATAAGGGATGGACCCGCATACAAGAGTGGAGACTACGCAACCGCTCTGCGTGAAGGCAAGGTTGAGGCGGCCCTGAAGCACTGACGGGAGAGAAAAGTTGAAACGTGACGAACTGAAAGAGCACTTCACCTTGCAGCTGCGGCTGCGCGCATTGTATCCTGCATTTTCTCAAAAAGATCATCACCATAGCCCTCTTGGATAAGGAGCTCTGGTTTATGAAGTTTTACAAAATTGTTTTTGCGCTTTTCGTTGCTGCCATATTGACAGCCAACTCTGTGGCCAATGCAGAACCTATCTACCATGAAATCAACTATCCTGATGGCAGCGGTCCCTTTCCCGTAGTCATTGCCTTGCACACAAGTAGCGGCTTCATAACTGTCAAAAAGCAGATATCAAAATACACAAAGGCTGGATATGCCGTTTATGCGCCAGATTTTTTTAAGCGACATGGCATTTCGCACGGTAATCGTTTCGAGACGTGGACGACACATAAGACGGCGATAGAATCAGAGCTTTTAGAGCTGATTGAAGTAATTAAAAAAGATCCCAGAGCGGATGCAAAAAACATCTTTGCCGTCGGCTTTTCAAATGGAGGCTACTGGGCGAGTTTTCTTGCGGCTCGTAAGCACGTAAATGCTGGGGCGTCGCATTATGGTGTTTGGCGTTGGCCTCCATCTGCGGGATGGAATGGCTACCCCGCTGATTATTTTGATGGCGACAGTAACCCTGTTCTGGCAATCCACGGCGACAACGATAGCGTCCAGACGCCCCGTTTTGTGTATGATCAACTGGATATTGTTGAAAGCAAAAGCTCCAAGTTCAAAAAGCATATTTTTAGAAGTGCGGGACATAGTTGGGACTGTGGACGTTGCCGTAAGGATGGCTATGAGGAAGAAGCTACAAGACAGGCGCTAAAAATGACCTTGGAGCTTTTTGAGGCAAATAAACGCTAGTCCCTGCTTTTTAAATATGTGCACACACTTATCCGTCACATGCTCAAGCTAGGCAAAAATAGCTGTAACGGTGAGATAGCCCCTGATATCCAGCCGTCTCTGAGGGTGTCTACAAATCTAGGGATATTCAGAGATCGCGACTAGCCAAGTGAATTTTACTATGACGCAGGGTTCGCTCACCCCGACCACCTACCCATCTGAGACCATCACTGTGATCTGCGACGAGTGCCGTCGTGAAGGTAAGTACGGTAGAAACGCCCTGATCAAACACTATGGTGCTGATACGCCAATGCCTGATATCTTGAACCAGATCACGGACTGCACAAGGAACCGGCCACTATCGGTGGATCGGTGCAAGGCGGTGTTCGGTGAGCTTCGAGGCTAGTAGTTAACGATGCCCTCGATGCGCCGCAAATCCGACCTGCCTAGGAAAATGTGCGCCGTGTGCGGTCGCCCATTCACATGGCGAAAGAAATGGGAGAAGGTTTGGGAACAGGTTCGCTACTGCTCGAAGCGTTGCAGTAGCAACAAGTGATGGTGAGATAGGCCCTGAAGCACTGACGGGAGAGAAAAATTGAAACGTGACGAACTGAAAGAGCACTTCACCTTGCAGCTGCGGCTGCGCGAACTTTGTGACGCGGCTGGCATTGAACGCCCGCTATCGAAACGGGAGCTTCAGATCGGCCTGCTCGCTCTGCAAGCAGAACGGCTGAGTAAGGACCAAGGTTTCAGCGACATGGACCTGAACCTCACCCTCTAGACGCCTTCCAGCCTTGCTACATTATCCAAGAGGTCTATGGAGATGATCTGTTTGAGAGAATGCAGGATACAATGCGGGCAGCCCCGCCAGTTCCAGACGATATCGATGAACTATTCGAACTCCCAAATCATACGAGTATCATCCAGCACGGCTACTTTGATGAGGAGCTAGGTGTTGATGATAAAAAGCATGCTGAGATGCTCCATATGAAGGGCCAAGAATATGTAAGTGAGGCTTACCTCAAGAGGCTGGGGGACTTCAGAAGATGGATGGTTTCAAAAACGTACCAGTAATGGTTTCGGACATACTGGTGATCATGCTTCTTACTAATCTTGGTGGGCATAGTTTTACATTTCTATAATACTTAACCACTTCTGATGAAATACAATGGTTCTGATTAACCATAAGTCATTGTTTACAAACAATAATTTTGCGCCATGGTGTTGGTGATCTTTAAATTAAATTAATTTCAGGGCAAGGTCTGTAGGTCTTAGCTGGACGTAACGCTGCAGCATCCTGAGGTCTTTGTGACCGGTGATGGAGGCTACTTCCATTACGTTCAGTCCTTTCTCGAAGAACCGAGTTGTCGCCTCGTGGCGCAGGTCGTGGAACCTTAGGCCGGTGATTTCGGCTCTTCTGGTTGCCCGTCGCCATAATCCTTTCAGGGCCTCGGGATGAACCGGGATTACGACACCAGAGATTGTCCTCGGCAGGGCCTCGATGGTTTGTCTGGCCTTTGGTGACAGAGGAACGTCCCGACTTGTCCCGTTCTTGGTCATCGGTAGATGGACGTAGCTCTGGTCGAAATAGACATCGTCCCAGTGCAGTCCCAGAAGCTCACCACGACGCATGGCTGTCTCTACGGCCAAGGTCACCAGCGGTGCTAGGTATGGATTGTCTGATGCCCGACAGGCCATGAGAAGACGATGTTTCTCATCACCCTCCAATCGACGGGTGCGGCCCTTTGATTGTGACGGCTTTCGAAGATTAGTTGCTGGGTTGCCCGGGAGGTTAAATCCCCACTCGCTCATTGCAATGTGAATGGCATGGCTGATGATCGAAAGATCACGATTACATGCAGATGCCCAACCTCTTTCAGTCGTTCATCACGATACCGGGCCAGATGGCCAGAGTTCAGTTTCGACAACCAGATATCAGACAACCATGTGCGTCTAAGCCGGGAGACAATGTACTTCTCAACATCGAAGCCACGCTTGGTTGGCGTTACCTCTCGACCATAGCGTTCGAGCAACTGCCCGACAGTGCAGTCATTTGTAATTAAGTGGCCAAGGTCGATCTGTCGTTCCGTCTCTGCAGCCCACCGTCGAGCATCAGAGGTCAGATCAAAGGTCTTGGTCTGTACAGGCGTACCCTGACGCCGAATACGGGCCGTATATCGCCCGTTACGTTTCATTATTGATGCCAAATCCATCTCCTGTGGCACAGGAGTGGTACAAGCAGGGAGGCTGGACTGTTTTCTAACCTGTTAAACGACCACTAGAATCGCCTAACCTCTTATCAAAATTCACGGCTTCCTGACGCCGCCGTAGCCAACTCGTTCACCCACGGAAAGTCGCTGTATTCCAACAACGAGTGGGAAGAACTGGCCGAATACGGGCGTCAACGCGATGCAAATGCACCGCGCGTTTTCTCGATACAGGGATGGGGAAAAATCTGGTCGGGAAGAGAGGATTCGAACCTCCGGCCCCTACGTCCCGAACGTAGTGCTCTACCAGGCTGAGCTACTTCCCGACGGCGGATTTCATACAACGCCGGGCGCACCTTTGCAAACGCCGAAGCGCGTTACCGAACAATCAGAACTGACTACCTGGCATGGCGCGCCACCCTGGCGGCATTGGAGCCGAGCAGGTAGTCGCTGACATCGGGGTGATTGGCCGACATCATGATCAAATCACCCCACCGCCACGGCCTGCGTAATGATTTCCTCATGGATTCGGCCATGGGCGACCACGTGGTGGACGGCGATCCCGTCCGGCACATTCTCGGCTACGAAAGCATGCAACCTTTTGTTTGTTTCGGCGATGGCCTTGTCGGCAAAATCATCAGGGAAGAACGACCCAACGACGCTCATGACAAAATCAGGCACCACAATCATCATGCGGAGCCGGGCGTCGCAGGCACGCGCGTATTCGACCGCTGTTGCGAGGCCACGCGCCACAGACGCGGTATCCTCAAGGTTAATAGGCAACAGGATATTCTTGTACATCAGGAGCCTCCTGAGCCGCTTGGACGGTCGCAGTGCCGCCATCATCCCGATTTTGTTTGCAGGGGCTATGGGCATGACGATGCAAGACCCGTGAATCAGGCCGCGGGTCATCTCCGTTCATGGCCGAACGGGCCACACAGGCTCAGGACTGACCGCGGTCGAAACGTCGGGCGACATCATCATCGGGGGTCACGCTGTTGTCGTCACGATCTTCCGACGGTTGAGCCGGGCGCGACACCTGATCGCCTTGATGCCAATAGGCCCCGAAACTCTCGAGCTGGGATTCGCTCTCGGTCACCCGCGTCAACGCCTCCTGTCCGCCCTGGGCCAGAATTTGCGCAACGAGCACCTGAGAGACGGTCATCGCAGGGACAATTGATTTGAACAAAGCCGGTGTATCGGTAGCCACCAGCAGAAAATGATCGGTCAGCACCGTGAGAGGGGAGACCAGGCTGTCTGTGATTGCCACGACTTTTGCCCCACGGCCGGTTCCATATTCGGCCGCATCTATCGCACCGCGTGCATAGGGCTCGAAAGAATAAACGAGCATCGCATCAGCTTCGGAAATGCCGCGAATACCATCAGCAAAAGTACCGCCATGGCCATCAAGCAGGACCAAATTTTCGCGAAACATCGAACAAGCGTAGTGCACGTAAAACGCGGCGGGGAACAGGCTTCGCTGGCCGACAATATAAATCCGCCGCGCGCCCGCCAGCACCCTTGCTGCATCGGCAAGTTCATCGGCCCCGATCGCTTCAAGGCTGACGGAGATATTCTCGCGGTCCGACGCGATCATCTCGCTTGCCAGCTGCGCCAGCGCCCGGCCGCCACTGCGGCGGCCCGTGCGGGCCAGAAGATTGCGTGCGCGCTGCCCAAAGCCGGTGGGCTGGGAACGCAACGCGTCACGGAACGGTTCACGAAGGGCTTCGTACCCATCAAATCCGATCGCCTGTGCCAGGCGCACCATGGTCGCCGGCTGAACCTCGGCGCGTTCTGCAAGCTGGCGCATGGAGGTGAACGCGATCTCATCCGGGCGGTCGATCAGATACTGGGCCGCCTGGCGCAATTGCGGGCTGAGTTTCGGATACACCAGTTGAAGGTCAGCAAGAATTTTTTCGCTCACCGTAATTCCGTCCTGCGGTTGCTGCATCACATCTTTATTCATATTGGTCGTGCGGGCCGATCAAAAAACCGAATCACTTGATTCATCAACTCCACGAATGAAACACTTGTTTCATAATCGTCGCAACCCGAAACTGTCGGTTCCGCTAACGATACCAACGCCCATTGTCGTGCCGCCGTGACATCGCTAGCATCCGCGCGCCTTCCGCTCCCAACCCAGAGCCCTTCATGGATATCGCCGACCACATCCGCAGGATCCCCGACTTTCCCAAGCCCGGCATCCTGTTTTACGACATTTCGACCCTGCTCTCCCACGCCCAGGCATGGCGCCACACAGTCGACCTTATGGCCGTTGCCATTCGCCAGCACCAGCCTGATTTGCTGGTGGGGATCGAAAGCCGTGGATTTCTGGTCGCCGCCCCGCTGGCGCTGCAACTCGGCTGCGGCTTCGTCATGGCGCGCAAATCCGGCAAATTGCCCGGCAAGACGATCTCCCACACTTACGAGCTGGAATATGGCTCAGACACGATCGAGTTGCAGGCCGACGCGGTCGAGCCGGGCCAAAAGGTTGTGATCCTCGATGATTTGCTCGCCACAGGCGGCACGGCCGGCGGGGCTTTGACCTTGCTGCGTCAGGCCGGTGCGGATGTGCGGGCGGCCGCCTTCATTATCGAATTGAATGGCCTGGGCGGACGCGATCACCTTGATATTCCGATCACCTCACTGCTGGAATTCGACGCCTAGTCCCCGGCCACAAATTTCCTATCGAGTTCTTCGGCCACGAACGTCTCGATAATCTCCTGCAGATCGGCATCCGGTTTCATGCCCAGCGCCCGGGCGCGGGCACCATCGGAGAACCACGCCCAGCCATCGACAATTTCCTGAATTAGCGCGTCCGGCTCGGACCGCACCCGCGCGGCCACCGCGTCCCCGGCATAGTCGCGCAACGCGTCGAGCATTTCCGAAATCTTCGGAGAAATCCCGTTCATCATCACCGCACGGTTCATGCCCAGGCTTTCACCATCGGCATTGTGGATGTCGATGAAGGCCTGAACCGCGCGCTTGGGGGACAGGATCAGCATGCGCGAGTCCGGCGTCACGGGGTTGCCGACATCATCACCCTGGAGCGGCTCACGCAGGATTGAGCTGGCAAAACCCGACGCGGCCGCATTGGGCTTGCCCGGGCGGATCACGATGGTCGGCAGCCGCAGCGTGCGTCCATCGACAAATCCCTTACGGGTATAGTCGTTGACCATCAACTCGCCGATCGCCTTCTGGGTGCCGTAGGAGGTCTGCGGCGTCAGCGCCGTGGCATCGGTCACCGAACGTTCGCCGCCATAAACCGCGAGGGAGCTGGTGAACACGATTCGCGGGCAGCGCCCGGTCCGCCGCGCGGCTTCAAGCACATTGCGCCCGCCATCCAGATTGACCGCATATCCCAGGTCGAAATCTGCTTCCGCCCCGCCGCTGACCACAGCAGCAAAATGAAACACGGCATCAGTTTTTGCATCAATCAACGCGTCCACGGTTTCTCGATCACTGATATCTCCAGTGACAATAGAAACCCGTGGATCGACGGGCGGCGGCTCGACCGGATCGAACGCGTCGAACAACACGAGCTCGTCAACGTCTCTCGCCACCCCATCAGGGCCGACCAGTTCAGGTTTCGCCAAAATCCGCAACGCCAGCCTGCGTCCCAGCATCCCGGTCCCGCCCGTGATCACAACTTTCATGGTTTCATTCCCCCACGTTCCGGACTCTTAGGAAAATTCCGATTCCAGCCTGTCCATCGCCTTAGACAGGGTAGCGGCCTCAGCCGCAAAGCACAGCCGCAGCCACCCTTCGCCGGATTCCCCGAACGCCCGCCCGGGCGCCATACCTACCCCGGTCTCGGCGATGAGTTGCTTTGCATAGGCCACGCTATCGGTCATGCCGTCGACTGCGAAGAACGCATAGAACGCGCCTTCGGGGCGCGCGAGGCGGACCCGGGGCATCCCTGCAAGTCGCTGGAACACCAGATCCCGATTGCGTCGGTAGCGTTCGACCATCTCGGCAACGAACGGCTCTCCATTCCGCATCGCCACCACACCGGCATGCTGAACAAAGGTCGTCGGCGAGGCGACGTTGAACTCGTTGAGTTTCGAGAAAACAGGCCCCAGCACTGGCGGGTGGACCAGCCAGCCGAGCCGCCAGCCGGTCATCGACCAGGTTTTCGAGAAACTGTTAACCACGATCACCCGGTCCTCCGGCTCTGCCAGGTCGAGAAAGGATGGCGCCCGCGGCCGGTCATAGATCAGTCGCACATAGACTTCGTCTGAAACCACATAGATGTCACGCTCGCGCGCAAAGTCGAGGAGCTCTCGCTGCTGGTCACTCTCCATCACCCAACCGGTCGGATTGCCCGGTGAATTCACATAGATCGCGCGGGTTCGGTCATCGCAGGCTGCCGCGATGTCATTCATATCCAAATGCCATGCCCCGGCTTCATCAGGCTTGAGCGGGACCGCGCGCGCTTCCCCACCCATCACCTCGACCGTGCCCGCACAATTCGGCCAGAGCGGCCCGATGATCAGGACGTTGTCACCCGCATCCACAAGCGCCTGGGACACCAGCATGATCGCCGCCATGCCTGAGGCACTGACGGTGATCTGGTCCACATCAATTGGACGACCAATCAAATTGGTCGAATATGTCGCGATCGTCTCGCGCAGGGGCGGAATCCCACGGTTTTGAGCGTAGAAAACATGGTCATTGGCCAACGCGTCGGTAACGGCGTTCTTGATGTAGTCCGGCGTCGGCAAATCCGGCTCCCCGAACCACAACGGGATCACGTCATCGCGGCCAATATTGCTTTCCGCAACCTGACGAATGCGCGAACCTTCGAGGGTGTCGATAGCGGGCCTGACCCATCGTGGTGTGCTCAGGGTGTTGTCGTTCATCAGTTACTCCTCCTGTACCGTGGCTCTCGGCACCCGGCGTTTCAACACCAACAACACGAAGACAACAAGTCCCATAATCGGAAACACCAATCCGACCGGCACCTCAAGTACAAAGAAAGTGGCACCGTCGACAAAGGTCCAGAGCACCGGAATGATGGCGAGCCACAGGACTGCCCGACCTTCAGACAGCAACAGGATCGCGAGAGTGAACAACACCGTGGCCGTCGGATCGGCCCCAAAGACCGGCGCCGCGGTAAATTCGCCTGACCCGAACATCAGTCCAACCAGCGGCCAGATAACTGCGCCAATCGTCGCCAGTGTGAGTCCGACCATCCCCGGGACACCGGGAACAAACCTGAACGTCAGCTTGCCTCGAAACAGGCAGGCCCAGCCCATCAGCACCGCCTGAAACAAAAACAACCCCGCATAGGCGGGTGCGGCAAAGTTGAGGGTCGAGAAATGCAGCAGGTGGAAGCCAATTCCCGACCACAACCATGCGATGACCAGCACAACCCCGACGGCACGAGCACTATGTTTGTGCGGCCGCAGGACGAAGCCGATCGCAATTAATACGAGCGCGTATCCAACAAACGCCAATGGCCAGATCGCGCGGTTGTACTGCTCGATGGCCACGAAATACGTGTCGATTGTGAACGGAAGCATCGAAGGGTCACCGCGCGTGAGGGACCCTTATGGTGCGTGAGAGATACCTTACTGTCACCCCCTCGAGCCTCTACAGAGACTCCACATAACGCACCATCCGGGATCGCATCGCGGCGTCCGACATCGGCCCCCGACCGACATTGATGTTTTCGACCATATGGTCGACATTGGACGTCGCAGGGATGGCGCAGGTCACACTCGGGTGGGAGACCACGAATTTAAGCAGGAATTGCGGCCAGCTTGTCGCGTCGATTTTCCCGGCCCATTCCGGCAAAGGCTTTCCGGTGAATTTTCGGATCAAGTTTCGGCGCTGGAACGGCCGGTTGATAATCACGCGAGCCCCCGTTCAGCAGCCAGCGGCAATAACCGATCCTCAGCCTCACGGTCGAGAATGTTGTAGGTGAACTGCACGAAATCGAGCGGCCGGTTTTCCATGATATGCGCGAAGTCACCATGGCGACGGCCATGAGAGGTCGTAATTCCCACATAGCGAACCCGGCCGGCTTCCTTGTCTGCGGCCAGGGTATCGAGATGTTCTTCCCAGTCGACGAGATTGTGGACCTGCATCAGATCGAACCGGTTCACCCCCCATCGCTTTCGCGACGCTGTCATCTGGGCCACGCCGTCTTCGAGTACCGGGGTCCAGACCTTGGTCGCCGAGAACAAACCATCCGTAGCCGTTCCTGCCTTCTGCAAGTAATCGAGGCACCAGCCGATCACATCCTGCGCCGTGCCGTACAATCACATCCTGCGCCGTGCCGTACATGGGAGAGGAATCGACCATCCCGCCCCCTTCCGCGAAGAACGTCTTCAACACTTCTGCCCCGGCTGTCCGTACGGCGATGTCCGTGCCCACATTAAACGTGACCCAGGACCCCATGCCGATGACGGGAATCTGCTCACCGGTTGCAGGGATTTTCCGCATCAATATCGGCGCACCCGCCGCTAATGCCGGGGAGAAATTGAGGCCGGAACCGAGCGCGAGCCCCGCGCCGGACATGGTCGCCAGGAATTTTCTGCGGCCGAGCAGGCGGATATTTTTCGTCATGGCGCAAGAATCGACTGCCTTGGCTGTGCGATGAAGCCCGCCCTGGGAACAAATGCGTGAAGTCCGCACATCGGGCAAGAATTGCCCCAACCCGCTCTATCAGGCATATCAGTGGTAACAAGAAACAAGAGGTGCCTCCCCGATGACTGACTTTGAAGCGCGCGATCTCACCGAAGGTCTGAACGGCGAACTTGGTTTCCGCCTGCACGACTGGAGCGAAGGCTTCGCGCAGATTTCAGTCGATCTGGACCACCGTCATAAGAATCGCCAGGGCGGTCTGCATGGCGGCACGACTTCGACCCTGATCGATGCCGCGACGGGATTCTGCGGTGTCTACGAACCCGACCCGGAAAAGCGCCGTGGCAATGTCACCGTATCCCTGACCGTGAACTTTGTGGGCCGCGCCAAAACCTCGACCATCATCTGCACTGCAAAGACCGTGAAGACGGGCCGGCGGCTTTATTTCGCGGCCGCCGAAGTCCATGACGATGACGGCAACCTCGTCGCCACCGCCGATGCGGTCTACGCCTATGTGGACCGCGACGCCCAGCGCGAAAAATCCGGGAGCTGAGCGCACGAAATGGCACTCCGGGTAGCAAAATTCCACATCGGCCAGTTGGTCCGCCATGAATTGTTCGATTATCGCGGCGCCATCTTCGACGTCGATGCCGTCTATAGCGGCACCGACGAATGGTACGAACAGGTCGCCCGGTCGCGACCACCCAAGGATGCGCCCTGGTATCACGTGATGGCCCACGACGCCCTGCACACGACTTACGTGGCGGAACGCAACCTGAAGGTCGAACCCGACCCGACCCAGATCGCCCATCCGGATCTGGGGGGGCACTTCTCGGCCTTTGACGGCACCCGCTACCTCAAGGGTGAGAAGGCCCACTGAGCCAAATCCTTGACACCCCGCGTCATGCGCCCCATCGTCTTTGCATCGTAACTCTGGGGTGCCCTGCTCCTGACCCAAGTGGTAGGCAGAGCTGAGAAAAAACCCATAACCTGATCCGGATCATGCCGGCGGAGGGAGTTGTTGCGACGGTCTTCTCGAAGACGCTCCACCGCCCCCACGTTCCGGATCTCTGATCGAGGCCGATTCAATGTCGACTCGCCTACGCACTCTCCTTGTCACCGCAGCCAGCGCCGCAACAGGCATGTTCATTGTCACAACAGCGCAAGCTGAGCCGTTGCGCGTGCCGGTTCTGGTGCCCATCACCGGCTTCCTATCGCTCGAAGGCACCAGTCAGAAAAACGGCGCAGAACTCGCGCTGGTTGGCAGTGACGTGAGCTTCAGCGTATCCGACACCGCGACCTCCCCGGAAGTCGCGATCAACGCCTTCGAACGGGTCGCGGATAACAAGGGTGCGGTCGCTATGGTTGCCCCCATGCTCGGCACCCAGATGCTGGCTCTGATCCCGCTGGCCGACGAATTCTCCATTCCCATGATCACCGTTTCCGGCACGGCACGGATCACCGATCTGGGTAGCCCCAATGTGTTTCGCTTCTTCCCGGGCGACGCCGTGGTGAAAGCCGCCCAGGCCCGCTACGCGGTCCAGGAACGTGGCGTCAAACGCCCGGCGATCATTTCCCAGACAACCGCCTACGGCCAAAGCGGACGGGCCGAACTGGAAACCAACCTCGTTGCCCTGAAGGCGCCGCCGGTTTTTCAGGAAGCCATCGACGTATCCGTGAAGGATATGCTGCCCGTGCTGTTGAAGGTGCAGGCTTCCGGCGCAGACGCCTTATTGCTGCATCTGCATTCCGGGCCCACAGCGCTGGTGATCCGGCACGCCCGTGCGCTGGGCCTCGACATCCCCATCATCGCGGGATCGGCGATGCACCAGCCGGAGACCGCCGCGCTTCTGGAACCGGCCGAACTCAACGGCGTTTGCGCCGAATCCGGCTCATCCCCCGTCTCTGAGGGCACCGAAGCGGTACTCGAATTTGTTGATGCCTATCGCCGGTCCTTCGACCGCGAACCGGATGCTTTCGCCATGGGTCAGTATGACGGCGCCCAGATGGTGCTTGCCGCCATCGCGGCCGGCGCAAAAACAGCCGACGATGTCCGCGCGCATCTGCAGACCGCCAGTCACCAGGGTCTCGCCATGGATTACAAGTCCGACGGCACCGGCAACATGGCTCATTCCGCCGTGATCATCTGCTACGGCGCCGACGACCGGGTGCCCCAGATCGTAAAACGCTACGAGAACCTGACCGGAACGCTTTAGCGAACCATCGCTGGCGCGCCGTTCATGATTATTGTCCAGATCGCCCTGAACGCGCTTTCGCTCGGCGCGGCTTACGGTCTGGTCGCGATCGGCTTTGTGCTGGTTCTCAACGCCACCACTGCCGTGAACTTCGCCCATGGCGAAAGCGTGGTTGCTGGCGGGTTTGCCGCCGTCGCCCTGGCGGTATTACTGCCCGCCGATACCGGCCTGCCCGGCTTTGTCCTGCTGCCTGGTGTCCTGGTGATCACCGCCTTACTTGGCCTCGCCATCGGCGCTGTAGCCTATCTGCCGATCCGCAATCGACCTCCTATCGCCGTCTTTGTCACCACGATCGCCGTCGGCATCATCATCACCAACGGCCTGAACGCCACTTTTGGGGCAGCCCCGCGGACCGTGCCAGCGCTGCTCGGAACCGGGACAATCGAAGGGGCTGGTGTCAGCATCAGCTTTCAGGCCCTGGCGATCATTGCCACTGCGACCGTCCTGATCCTGGGTCTGGCGATCCTCCTGCAACGCACCCAGCTCGGGCGCCAGCTGCGCGCCTGCTCGCAGGACCCGGAGATGGCCCGGGCGCTGGGCATTCGCCTGACACGGATCACCATGCTGGCATTTGCCCTCGGCGCGGCCTTTGCGGGCGCCGCCGGGCTGTTGCTTGCGCACCAGTTTTTCGTCAGCCCTTCGGATGGCGGCATCCTGATCCTGAAAGCCTATATCGCAGTGGTCATCGGGGGTTGGGGCAGTCTGCGGGGCGCGGCTGCAGGAGCACTTTTAATCGCATTCTTCGAAGTCGGCGTCGCGACGATCGCATCCCAGCCCCTGGCTGAAGGCGCGCTCTATGTCGTCGTGCTGCTGGTACTGTTTTTCCGCCCCCAGGGCCTGTTCGGCGAGCCCCAACAGGTGCGGGTATGACCCGGCGCACCGGCCTGATCGCTGCCGCCGGTCTGGCACTCGCGATCTATGCCCTGATTTTTGGGTCGTCCTATGACCAGCGCCTCCTAACCCTTTCTGGTGTGTATGTAATCCTGGTGCTCGGCTATCAGTTCATCTTCGGCCACGCGGGAGCCCTGAGCCTGGCCCAGGGAGCGTTCTTTGGTGTCGGCGCTTACGCAACGGGAATTTTGGGTGCCCGGTACGGCGCGGAATTTCTGATCACCTTTCCGATTTCGATTGCGCTTGCCGCGGGATTTGCCGCGCTTGTGGCGATACCGGTGTTGCGCCTGAAAACACACTATTTCGCCTTGGCCACCCTGGCCCTGAGCCAACTTCTTCTACTGATTGCCGTGAACTGGGAACCGGTCACTGGCGGTGCTAACGGCATTCCGGGTGTCCCCCCGGTGACGCTCTTCGGCTGGACGCTGGCCCGGGGCCTGCCGTTACTGGCCTTCGTCTGGGTCCTGGTCGGCCTCGCCGCGGCCATCGTCCATTGGCAGCTAAAGCCCTCCCGCATCGCGGCCTTCACGATCATGCGTGACGCGCCCCTGGCAGCCCCGGCACTCGGGATCGACAGCGGCCTGCTTCGGTTCCGTGCCTTCCTGCTCAGCGCCGCTTTTGGCGGTGCGGCCGGGGCTCTCTTCGCACATACCAACCGTGTGGTTTCCCCGGAAACTCTGGGGTTTGGGGTCATGATCACCTGCCTGACCATGACCGTGGTCGGCGGACGGTTCGGAATTCTAGGGGCCCTCATTGGTGCCTTGCTGCTCACCCATCTGCCGGAATGGTTCCGCAGCCTGGAAGAATACTATCTCGTCGCTGTCGGGATTTTGTTGCTGGTCAGCGTCATATTCGCGCCCAACGGCATCGTGGCACTCCTCCCCCACAGACAACCTACAGGAGAAAGCTCAAACCAACCGAATGTGGACGGAGACGCTGTTGGCTTTGTCGCAGCGGGCGAAGGCCTGGCCGTTCTGGGCATCTCCAAAAGCTATGGTGGTGTGCAAGCACTGGATGATGTCAGCCTGCACATAATGCCGGGCGAAATCGTTGGAATCATCGGTCCAAACGGGGCCGGAAAGACCACATTAGCAAACGCGATTAGTGGCGCGACGATCGCCGATCAGGGTCTGATCCGGCTGGGCACGCGTGATATTACCATCGCGCCGGCGCACGACATTGCACGCTGGGGCATTGCCCGAACTTTCCAGACACCCCAACTGCCCGATGATCTGAGCGTCAGCGAGATCGTGGAAGCTGCCCAGATCACCGCCACAAACCCGAACCTTCCGAGCGTAGATATCGCGCTCACATTCTGTGGCCTTCATGAATACAGCACGACGTCTTGCGGCACCCTCGCCCATGGCATCCGGCGCCGTGTCGAGATTTGCCGGGCCCTCGCCGCACGACCCCAGGTCCTTATCCTCGATGAGCCCGCCGCAGGGCTTTCTACAGAGGAGCAGGAAGAAATCGGCGTGATGTGCCGCAAATTAGCCGATGCCGGCATGGCGGTTCTCCTGATCGACCACAACATCGGGTTTCTCCAACCACTCGCGACGCGCCTGGCCTGCCTGGAAGCCGGCGTGGTCATCGCTGACGACACACCAGATTTGACGCTCGCCAATCCGCGGGTGCGCGACGCCTATTTCGGGATGGCAGAGCTATGACCGTTCCCGCCCTCGAGGTACGCAGTCTCTCGGTCCGCCATAGCGCCGTCACCGCCCTGTCCGAAGTGAGTTTTGCCGCTGCGGCCGGCGACGTCACCGTTCTGCTGGGGGCAAATGGTGCCGGGAAATCGAGCCTGTTGCGCGCGCTGATCGGTCTCGCCACCGCCACCGGCGACATCATCCTCGACGGAGGCGACATCACCTCTTTGACAACCGAGGACCGCATTCGTGCTGGCCTTGCATGGGTGCCCGAGGGACGCCGTGTGTTTCCCGGGATGACCGTGACCGACAATTTGCTCGTCGCGTGTCCCGGGCCAGGTCAGACCCGGCAGAAAGCCCTCGAAGAGGTCTTCACGTTGTTCCCCCAGCTTGCCGCACGTGCGGCAGAGCACGCCTGGAAGTTATCAGGGGGACAGCAACAAATGCTGGCCATCGGTCGTGGCCTGATGGCCCGGCCAAAGGTCTACCTGCTCGACGAACCTGCGCTGGGCCTGGCACCGCGCCTGGCGAATGCTGTAGCCGAAGGCCTGCAACAAATCTCCGCGACCGGCGCAGCGATTATTATCGCCGAACAGAACGCAGGTTTCGTGGCAGACATCGCCGACAAAACACTTTTGTTACGCAACGGGAAACTGGTTCGTGAAATCTGATCTAAGGTTCCGCGGTTACGGACAGGACACTTGCGTCACCCAGCCATTCTGAATGCCTGTCTCTGGCCACACTGTGGCGACCACTTTCTTGTCCAGCGAAAGCTGCGTGCGATAATGGCATGCGACTTCGCGCGCGACCCGTGGGGCGTGACTTTCTGCCAAACCGGGGTCCAGCACCATCGACAGGCGGTTGTCGGCATCCACCGACAGTTCGGCTAAATCACCACGTTCGGAAGCCCATTCCAGAAATGCGTTTTCAACATCACCAAAGGCCGGGGCCATAAATTCCTTGGGCAACCGGATGAAAGAACGGCTGACCCAACCTGTCTTGCCACTGTCGTCAAACTCGCGAATGTGCACCCACCGTCCATCTTCATCAAAAGCCACAACGCGATTTCCACGCTTCAACTTCGCGACGATTTCCTGTGTTTTCCCCGGTCCTGCGCGCACGTTCAGGTTACGGGCCGAGATGGTGCCCTGCCAGCTTCGCACCGTTTCCTGTGCCAATGCCCAACTGCTCCAAAACATGAGGAGCGCGGCGAAAACGATGAGAGTGGGGTGTTTCATCATCCAGTGAACCAGTCCGGAGGGGCGCAGGGGATTTCTATTTCCGTTCGCCAACTCGACTTGCACAAGCGGTCTTGCGAGTATGTCACGACTGACGTCTGGAACATAATGAACGCTCAAAAATTTCAACTCCGCTATCCACCGGTCGAGGACCGTATTCTGATCATTGTCACCGACGATGCCGATCAGGATGAAATTTTTGGACTGACCCGGCGACTTGTCAAACGCCTGGTTACTGGTCTGGAAAAAGTCTTGCGCAAGGCAGGTCACCTTGTCCAACCACCGGTAGCCGATACGGTCAACCCGGCCCCCGCCCTCAGCGCGCAGCAGAAATCTGCTGCTCCTGCAGGTGCCGGTTCGAGCACGGAACCAGAGCCGCCCCCGCCCGTCTCAACACCCTCACATCTGGTTACCCGGCTTCGGGTCGTCGAAAAGGGCAAAGGGCGCCATATGTTACAGCTAACCGATGGCGCAAAATCCCTAAGCATTCCCCTGACCGATGAACAGCTTGCGCAATTCTCCCACGGTATTGTCACGGTCCTTGGTAATACCAACTGGCATTTATCGGCGGTGCCCGGCAACGACGGTGACGAAGTAGCGACCGCCGAATCCGGTGCGGCGGCCCTCGATATCAGCGCCGACAGTCCCTCCAAATATCGTCACTAAGTCGATCCAAAACCGCGACTCAGATAGGTTGCGAGGATGAAAGTTAACGGCTCCCCCTGAACGACCCGAGGCCCCGATGGCACGCCCTGAAAAAACAGTTCACACATCCGATGAAGCCCGCAAAGCGGCAGAAGACACCGCCCGACATTTGCTAAATATCGGCGCCGTGAATTTTAAACCCGAAGACCCCTACACGTTTACATCCGGGCGGGTCAGCCCGAGCTATATTGATTGCCGTCGGGTGATCGCATTCCCCGAAGCCCGCGAGGCCATGACCGCCCATGCGGTGGCGTTGATCGATCGGGAAATCGGAATCGACAATATCGACGTGATCGCCGGCGGCGAAACTGCGGGGATCCCCTATGCCGCCTTCGTGGCCGTCGCGCTCGGTAAGCCCATGGTCTATGTCCGCAAGCAACCCAAGGGGTTCGGCCGGATGGCACAAATCGAAGGCGCCCTCGACGATGACGCCCGGGTCCTGCTCGTCGAGGACCTGACCACCGATGGCGGTAGCAAGGTTGGCTTCATCGATGCGTTGCGCGAAGCTGGTGCCACAGTGGAGCACACTTATGTTGTGTTCCACTACGGCATCTTCGCCGAAGCCTGGGAGACCATGGACAAGCTCGGTGTCGGCCTCCACGCCCTGGCAACCTGGTGGGATGTGCTCGACGCCGCCCGCGCCGACAGCGTATTCAGCACCGAACAACTCGACAGTGTTGAGGAGTATCTCGGCGCGCCGGACACCTGGAAGCCGATGAAAGCCTGAGGCGGCCGACACACGCGTATTCGTGACTGCAAGAGCCTCGACATCGCCACACTCCCATGGCCTAAAATCGCCGGACATGATCTGAGGAAGTGAATTTTTGAGCGTTCAACGCATCATCGCCACCGCCGCGCTGGCCACCATCCTTTCAACCGGCAACGCCCTGGCCGACAAGGACGAGCTGGTCATCGGGATCAGCCAGTTCCCCCAGGGTTTCCATCCGAATATTGCAAGCCATGTTGCCTTGTCCCTAATCCACGGGATGACCCGGCGGCCCTTCACTGTCTACAACGCGGAATGGCAACTCGTCTGCCAGCTGTGCACCCAATTGCCGAGCCGCGAAGCCGGTACGATCCGCGACTGGACCGCCCCTGACGGCAAACCCGGCCTCGCCGTCGACTACACGATCCGCGACGGCGCAACCTGGGGCGACGGCACGCCGGTTAGCACCACAGACGTGCAATTCACCTGGGCAATCGGACGTGACGAGCGCGCCGGGGTTAACAATCAGGAACTCTATCGCCGGATGGAAAAAATCGAGTCGCTCGATGAGTCCCGGTTCACGATTTTCTGGAACAAGCGCACCTGCAACGCCGAAGCGATCAACGATTTTGAGATCGTCCCCGCCCATCTCGAAACCGACGCGGCATCTCACCCGGCGGCCTATCGCACCCGAAACGCCTATGACACCGACCCGACCCAGGCCGGACTGTATTTTGGTCCTTACCGGGTCACCCATGTCGAGCCGGGCGCAACGGTGGTCCTTGAACCCAACCCCACCTGGTGGGGGAAGCCACCTCATTTCAAGAAGATCACCGTGCGCACGATCGAGAACACGGCCGCCCTGGAAGCCAATCTGGTATCCGGGGAAATCGACTATATCGCCGGTGAAGACGGTATTTCCCTCGACCAGGCTCTGGCCTTCGAGAAGCGCCATGGCGATCGCTTCAATGTGGTCTTCAAGCCGGGCCTGTTTTACGAACATATCGACCTCCGGCTCGACAATCCGCTGCTGCAGGACATCCGGGTGCGCCGCGCGCTGCTCCACGCCATCGACCGGGACTCCATCAGCAAACGCCTGTTCGAAGGCAAACAGCCGGTCGCCAACACCTCAGTGCATCCGCTGGATTCGGTCCATGTCGACAATGTCCGGAAATACGCTTTCGACGCCACCCGCGCCAAAGCATTGCTCGACGACGCCGGCTGGAGGGACCTCCGCAAGGGGATCCGCCATAACACGGCGGGGAAGCCGTTGCGTCTGGAAATCATGACCACGGCCGGCAACCGCGTCCGTGAGCTTGTCGAACAGGTGATTCAGTCCAATTTGCGAGACATCGGGGTCGATCTGCGGATCCGCAACCAGCCCGCCCGGGTGCTGTTTGGCCAGACCATCCGCCAGCGTGAATTCACGGGCATGGCCATGTTCGCCTGGTTCTCGAGCCCCCAGAACGTGCCGCGCACCACCCTGCACACAACGATGATTCCGACCGTGGAGAACGGCTGGTCCGGCCAGAATTATACCGGGTATCAAAGCCCGGAAATGGATGCCGCCATCGATAAGGTCGAAGTGGAATGTAGCGCCGAGGCCCAAACCCGCCACTGGACCACCATCCAGCAGATCTATGCCGAAGACCTGCCAGTTCTGCCCCTGTATTTCCGGGCCAATGCCTTCATCATGCCAAAATGGCTCAACGGCGTAACTCCCACCGGACACCAATATCCCAGCACGTTATGGGTCGAGAACTGGACCGCGAAGTGAGGCGCCCTTGCTCGCCTTCCTGACCCGTCGATTATTCGGCATGGCCGTGGTCCTCGCGGTTATGTCCTTCGTGGTGTTCATGCTGATCGGCCTGATGCCTGGCGATCCAATCGACATCATGATCGCTTCGAACCCCGACCTGACGCCGGCCGATGGCGAGCGCCTGAAGCGCCTGCATGGTCTCGATCTGCCGCTTTGGGAACGCTACAGAAATTGGCTCGGCGGAGTGCTCGGTGGTGATCTGGGTTTTTCACGCACCTATAACCGCCCGGTACTCGACATTCTGCTGCCGCGCCTGGGAAACACTGTGGTGCTTCTCGGATTGAGCTCTCTGGTGGCGATTTCCATCGCCATTCCCCTGGGCGTAATCGCCGCGACCCGACCGCAATCCCCTGTCGATAGCGCGATCAACCTGTTTTGCTTTGCTGGCATATCGGTGCCTCCCTTCTGGCTGGCGCTGGTGTTTATCCTGTTCTTCGCCGTGGCCCTGGGCTGGTTGCCCGCCGGCGGGATGGGGTCACCGGATGCGGGCCTGTTCGGCCGGCTTGAATTCCTTGTCCTGCCCGTCGCCACACTCACCATCGCCAGCCTCGCCGGCTACACTCGCTTTGCCCGCGCCGCGATGATTGAGGTGCTGCGCCAGGATTATATTCGCACCGCCCGGGCAAAGGGCCTGGGTCCCGGGCGAACCGTGTTCGGCCATGGGCTGCGCAACGCCATGCTGCCCCTCACCACGATCATCGCGCTGGATTTCGGCTCGCTTTTCTCCGGCGCCCTGATCACAGAGACCATGTTCGGCTATCTGGGCATGGGCAAGCTGATTTACGATTCGATCCTCGGCAATGACTTCAACCTGGCGCTGGTCGGGCTTTTGCTCGCCACTCTGGTCGTCCTGATCGGCAATTTTCTAGCCGATATCGCCTATGCAGTCCTCGATCCACGGATTTCCTTCCGGGCCCTGGAAGCGGCATGAGCCGGTCCGGGCGCACAGAACCACGGCTGTTCTGGCAACGCATGCGTCGGAACCGGGCGGCGTGGCTCAGCGCACTGATTCTGGTCATCGTGGCGTCCCTGGCACTGCTGGCACCAGCCTTCGAAATTTTGCTCGGCGTTGAAGCCACCCGGGTCGATCTGTTCAACCAGTACGCCTCCCCCGACACCCAACACTGGCTGGGCACCGACGAGGCCGGGCGCGATGTCTTTGTGCGACTGCTCTATGGCGGACGCATTTCCCTGTTGGTGGGGCTGGTTGCCGCCATCGGGGCAGCGGTGATCGGAACCTCTGTAGGGCTGTTTGCCGGATATCATGGCGGGGTGCTGGACACGCTGCTGATGCGCACCACCGATGGGGTGATTGCCCTGCCCTTGCTGCCATTGCTGATCGTGCTCGCTGCGGTCGACCTGACCAAGCTGGGTGTCCCGGACGGGATCGCGAATTCCGAAATGGCCAGCCTCTACCGGATTATCTTCATCATCGCGATCGTCGGCTGGACGACCGTGGCCCGGCTGGTTCGCGCCGCAACACTTTCCGTGCGCACGCGCGAATTCGTCCGCGCCGCCGAAGCCATGGGCGCGCGGCCGACCAAGATCATGCTGCGCCATATTCTGCCGAATGTGGTCTCCCCCATCGTGGTGGCCACAACCCTGTCGATCGGTGCGGTGATCCTGCTGGAATCGGTCCTCAGTTTTCTCGGCCTGGGCATCCAGCCGCCAATCCCGAGCTGGGGCAACATGCTCACCAATGCCCAGGAACTCGCGACTAGGGCACCTGCGCTGGCGGTCTGGCCCGGTGTGGTGATCTTCGTGACCGTGATGGCATTCAACTTCCTCGGAGACGGCCTGCAGGACGCGCTAGACCCGCGGGCGGTCCGACGGGAATAGGCGATGCCCTGGATCGTTCTGACGCTATGTATTGTGGCGATTCTCTATGGCCCCAGTGTCTGGGCCCGCACGGTGTTGGCCCGCAACGGTGATGAACGCCCGGATTTCCCCGGAACCGGTGGTGAGCTTGCCCGGCATCTGCTCGACGAAGCCGGCTTACAGGACGTCACTGTCGAGCTGACCGAACGCGGCGATCACTATGACCCCGAGGATAAGGCCGTCCGCCTGACGCCGGGTAATTTGGATGGCCGGTCCCTCACCGCCATTACTGTCGCTACCCACGAGGTCGGTCATGCGCTTCAGGATCGTGACAACTACCAACCCTTGCAAACCCGCACGGATATGGTCCGGTGGACAGGCGGCCTGCAGAAGCTCGGTTCGGCCGTTCTCTTCGGATCATTCCTGCTGGGCGCAATCACCCAGGCTCCGGGCGTCACCCTGCTCTTCGCCGGTGTCGGCGTAGCAACCATGGCAAGCTCCGTGCTGGTGCACCTGATTACACTGCCCGTGGAGTTCAATGCCTCTTTCCAGCGCGCGCTGCCTATCCTCGACCAGGGTGGCTATCTGCGCCCCGAGGACATGCCGGCTGCCCGCCGTATCCTGAATGCCTGTGCACTGACCTATGTGGCCGCCTCACTTGCCGGCCTGCTCAATCTCTGGCGATGGATTCGGGTCTTCCGCTAGCCCGTCGGGCGTTACGATAGGCGGCCGAGGACAACCCGACGTCTTTTTTGAAAACCCGCGCAAATGCCGCACGGACCCATAGCCCGCCAGTTCGGCGACCGCGAGTGTGCTCATATGACCATCCGCCAATGCCTCGCGGGCCAGTTTCACCCGCCAGCTGGTTACATATTGCATTGGTGTGAATCCCAGCTTCTGCGCAAATCGCTGGGCAAAACCGGTTCGCGACAAACCCGCTTCCCGGGCAAGACTCTCGACTGTCCATTGGGCCGACGGCGCCTTGTGAAAGGCCGAGAGGGCCCGGGACCAACCACCGGGCCCGGAGCACTTCACTTGATCGGCAACGCGATGAACGTCCCATTATTCTGTTGGGTCACTTCTCGCATCAGCGTTTCGAACCGGCCGTTGGAGGTCGGCAACAAAAAGCCGATAGCGTGGACCCGTGCCTGACGCTTTCCAGTGATCCGGTTGGTGTTCATCCGCCCCAGCGTACTGATCACGGAATCATAGCTCGCGCCGGTGTAATCATCCCCGAAGATATAGATCGAGACTTTCTGGCTAGGGTTTACGTAGCGCTTCAGCGCCACCTCGAGGCCCTCGACCGGGCTGCTGTTGGACGCACTCTTCCAGTTCCGAAACAGCCGGATAACACTGTCTCGCCGCGCCTTGGTGTCCGGAATCCACCGACCGCTATAGCCGCTGAGCAAATGGGTGCCGTTGTCATTGAGAATTTGAAAACCCTTGATGCGGGGATGGATATTGATGATGTTCTCCACCTCCCGGGTCACCCGTGACCAAATCGATTGCATGCTCCCCGACGTGTCGACGATGAACACCACATAGTCGCTGTCGACCGGAATGCCGCCGACTTCTTCATCACGGGTCGTTGAAGTGTCAGGCCTGATGCTGGCGCGCTGACTTTCACGCAAGGAACGCTCGACCAGTTCGAGCCCGGCGAGGTTTTCCTCGACGCTTTCGGCCTCCTGATTGGCACCCCGCAGGGCATTCTTCGCCTCCGCTGCCAGACTATCCTCGCGAGTCAGTTCCTCCTGAATATCCTCCAGAGACTGAGTTTCCCGCTCGAGCGCAGCCTGCAGGGCCGTGACCCGAGATTCCGCATCGAGCACCTGCTCGAGCATGCGTTTGGTCTCGGACGTGAAGTCCGGCAGGACAGATTCAGCAAAGGGAGAAATCAGGACCAGCAGGACTACCGCCCCGAAACCACACGAGATGACATCAAGGAAGGAGAGGCTGAAGATTTCAAATTCGCGGGACTTTTTCTTCATGGCCAGCTCACTGCGGGGCTGATCATCAAGCCGTTGGTTTGCGCCGTCCAGCGCCAGTAGAACGCCGCGGCCTCAGGATCACCTTCCATGGGCAGCAGGATGACATTGGTGCGGATTCTGTTCAGGCCGGAATTGTTGATCGTGTGCGCAAATAGACGACCACGACATTCACCCGAGATCGACGCGGCACCACCCCACAAGGCACTGCAACCGGAGAACGGGTTGAGACTGCGGTAACCGGAATTTCCCGCTGTCGGCAGGCCGTCGGTCACCAGGTAGATGTCTGTTGGCTTATGGGCTGCAACGGCCTTCAGGCCTGCGGCAAGATTGGTCGGCCCGGTGGGCACGATCTTGTTGAAATCCGCCACAAGCCGTCCCAGACCAGCCGCGTCTCCCCCCGACGTCCCGCCTACCTTGCCGAGGGTCGTCGCCGTGTCGTTAAACGTCACCACGCTGACCACCGTATCCTGCGGCAGGCGCGCGACGAGCCACTGCATAACGCGGCGGGTTCGCTGCCATTTCGGACCGGCTACTTTTGTTGCTTCTCCCTGATTTTTACGGCGAATAATGTCGATCAGAGCCGTGTCGGTCATGGACGCGCTGCTGTCGATCAGAATTGCAATCCGCTTGCCTTCGACCCGCAGACCGATCAGGTAGTTTTCCTCACCGACCTGCTGGCTCTGCACCAGATCTGTGCTGTCCTTAACCTCGATGGTCTCGATGGTTTTCTTGAGACTCTCCTCCTCGCTACGCCGGGCGGTGATTTCCTGCTGTTTCTTGTTGATCTCGTCCTGGACACCGGAAATCTCGCTTTCCAACGCCTCGACCTGGCCCGTGGTCGACGCTTTGGCTCGCAAGGCCGATACAACTTTTGCACTAAGGTCCTCTTCGGCTTTCTGCAAACGTTCGAGATCAGACGTCAGGCGTTCACGCTCGTCAGAAACATGGGCGACATCATGTTTGACCAGCATCAGGACAAGAATGATCGCGCCCAGCCCGCAGGACATGACGTCCAGAAAGGCGAGGTTAAAACCCTCGGTTTTACGGCGCGCTCTCAGCTTCGGCCCAATGTGCTGATGCGGTTCAGCAGGAAGGATTCACAGTACTCATGGGTGTCTGTGACCATGGAATCCTGCAGGCGCTGGAGCTGGTGCAGCAAAAACATCAGAACGATGCTGATCAGCAGAGCCACGAATGTGGAATTGAACGCCACTCCGAGGCTTTCCGTCATCCCGGCAATATCCCCGGCTAACGCCTGATCAGCCTGAGACAGGGCCTGGCCGATACCGCGCACCGTGCCGATGAACCCGATCGCCGGAATTGCCCAGATCAGGTAACGGACCATGGAATTCTCGGCTTCCTGCTTCAGGGCCAGCGCCTCGACATTGGCGTCAATCGTCTCCGAGGTGTTCTGCACGTTGTCGGTGATCAGGAACCGCCGTAAGCTTGCCGACAAGGTCCGCACCAGCGGTGTGGTGCGGATACGGTCGGGCAGCTTCTCCAGTGTTTCCAGCATCGAGGCGAGGTCATCGTCGCCCTCCGCGCCACCCTCCAGTAGATCCACATTGAAAAGGTAGCGGTCCTTTAGAATCGCGAAACACTTGTCGAGGATGAGGAACGTCCCCCACAGCATCATCATGATGCAGATTTCCTGTTCCCAATCTTTAAGGATCACCGCCAGATCGCGCGGCGCGCTTTGCCCGGCAGCCCGGGCCGCCGCGATAGCGTCAGCTGATTCGGGCCAGACATATCCGACGTAAAACAGATGGACGACTATGATCGAGACGACCAGAGCCAGGGTGTTCTTGATTGCGAATGCCATATCAGTAGCCGCTTTCCAGTCGCACTAGATATCCACCGGGAACGACACCGGTGAGTTCAGGCTGATGCCCGATTGAGCGTAGGCGAAACCGATCAGGCCACCGCCAAGGGCGAGGACCATGATCGCAATTCTCGCCTTTCGAAATCGCGCCTTAGCGCGCGTTGCTGCCTTGTGCTGCATGCAGATATCTCCCGATTCTGAATCCGATATCTTCTTTACCTTTGGTTGACCCTTCACGATAGGACGCCCGCAATTTCGTTCGCGTTCCTGATTTCCAACTCGAGCCTTTGACCACATGAGTGCCGCCAGAACGCGGCCCAAGGGGATCGGTTTCGACCTGGTTACGGCTGGGTGGCTGCAGCGAATAAAAATCATGAACCCATTCGCTGACATTTCCGGTCAGATCAAACAGACCGGAACTCTCGGCCGGAAAGCTGCCGACCGGTGCGAGACCTGCGAAACCATCATTGTATTTCGGCACATAGAATTTGGTGATCCCATTGGCAGATTCATCGGCAATGTTGCCTGCTTTTTTCGGCACGGTCCCCGTATCACCCCAGGTAAAAATCGTCTGCTTCGGGCGACCAGCCAGACGCGCGAGCCATTCCCACTCGGCCTCGCTCAACAGGCGATAGCCATCGCTGGTGGTGCTCACGCCGACGAGCCTGCCATTGGAAATTCGGTAAAACGGCGTCAACCGCTCCTGAACGCTCAGCCAATTGGTAAATTCCGCAGCCGCCACCCATGAAATCGCAGTAACCGGCGCTTTCGATGCACCCCGACGACCACTTTTGAACTGCGCAAACTGACCATTGGTGACCTCGTGGCGGGCCGCATAAAACGGTTTTCGCAGGTTCACGCGCTTCTCGAACTCATTGGCCCGCTGCCCTTTCTGGCTGCGCGGCGCGCCCATGACGAAAGGCGTCGGTTTGAACAGGGACAGGCTGATACCGACAGAATTTGTGTAGGACTGCGGGGATTCCGCCAAACGCGCGGCCGTTTCACCAATGAGTTCTTCTCGAATCACAAGGGTGCGCTGATCCGACGGCGTGATGGTCTTGCGGATCGTGCGATAGGCTTTCTTCCGCAGTTCGATCTTGTGCGGCACGGCTAGCAATTGTAGCTCGGCGCTGCCGGTTCCCACTTTTTCGCCATCGATAAAAATCTCGGCCCCCGGGGTGGTGCGTATATCCACGAGGCCCAACTCCGGCTGCAGCTCTAACGCCAGGGACTTCTGCTCCAGGGCCTTCAGCCGAACGGTCTGGCTCTTGGCTTTGTAGCCCTCCAGTACATAAGTCACCGTGTGGTCTTGGTTGGCCGCCAGCTCCACTTCCCCGGAATTGGCCACTTTTCGGCCGTTCACCAGAAGCTCTCCACCCGCCGGGCTGACCGACAGCTTCAGGGCCGCGGTGACCGGCTTGAGGATATAACGACGTTCGACCTGCGGCGCGATATTTGTAACTTTCACCTCATCGTCGATCGCTACCCGGTCCGGTGCGGTCACCTGGATCCGGTACACGCCACCTTCGACGGTCATCTCCAACGGTGTCGCTCCCACGCTGAGGTCGTTGAGAAACACTTCGGCCCCGCTGGGCGCCGAGGCAATTGTGAGCCACCCGGCGACCGGTACGAGATCGAGACGAACTTCTGCGGTTTTGCCTCGCTCCAGTTCCAGTTCAAGCTCAACCGGCTGAAAATGGAGATGGTTCGCGGCCAGCTTGTAATTACCCGCCGGGCGTTCCAGATCAATGCTCGTGGCTATGGCTAAGGGTTGCCCGTCGAGGCTCCAGCGCGTTCCCGGCAAATCGCGTCCGGTGGCCGCGTCCAGGCGCCCTGGCAGGGGTTGCAGGCGGATCTCGACCGTACGACCGAGCTCCGCGGCCACCACCTCATGTACGACGTCGCGGAATCCTTCCGAGCGCACCGCCACAACCGGCGCTCTGCCGAGGCTGTAAACCGTCATGCCCACGGCGAGCCCCAAACCCTCGACCAATTCAACCCGGCCGCCGTCCACCGCTTCGTCCGGGGTGATTTTCACCACCGTCCCGCTGGTTGAGACGAGCACACCGATCACCGCCAACCCGATCAGGACGAGCCCGACAAGTCCCCCGACGTAAAATCGCGCCTGGCGTCTGCGGGCTTCCCGCAGTCCTTCCTCAAACTGGCTCATCAGGATAAATTTCCAATGTCAGACCTTCCGTACCCGGCGGGACATCCACGGTAATAAGCTTTGAGCGGAACCCCGCACGCGTGCCTTCAAAAATATAGCTGCCCGGCCGCAATTCGATAGTTCGATCGGTTGTCACTCCCACCTGCCCCACACCACGCACGGATATCCGGGTTACCCCGTCGGAAAGGATACGGATCGACACTTTCCGCGCATAAGACTCGACCAGATGCGTCACATCCTGTGCCATGCGAGCCAGCGATGGGCTTAAATCTGCAATACCCTGCGCCTTGGTGGCCTGTTCGGCGGCATCATTGGCAACCGTCTCCGACGCCATCCGGTCCGGGTTGTCCAGTATATCAGTCAGCTGACGTTGCAGCCGGTTGATCTCGGTGGCGAGCTGATACCCCCCCGTCACGTTGGGGTCATCGGGAACAATGGCGCCCGCCCGGGCGTAAAAATCCTTTGCAGCAGACCAGTCATCTTCCTGCTCGGCTGCTTTGGCGCCGGCCACCATCTGCTCAAACTTCAGTGCCGTGGCCAGGGTCTCGATTTTTTCGGCCAGCAATCTGGTTTCGCGTCGGTCCGGGTAAACCGATCGGGCGGCATTCAAATCGGCCCGCGCCGCGCCCAGCTTACGGACCAGTACATTTCCAAGCCCCGCATCGATCCGGGCCGTGAATTGTCGCTCGCGCAACTCGGTGCGCACCGCCGCCAGGCGTTCACCCTGGGTAGCGCGCGCCGGATCGAGGGCCAGCACCGCGGTGAGCTCGGCCGCCTCCGCTTCGAGATTGTTTTCGACCCGGGCGACGGCGGCTTTCTCCAGGGCGGTGCGAATGTCGGGTAACTTTGCAATCCCAGCGCCCAAATCCTGGGCTTCTTTGGAATCCGGCTGCAGCTGGAGCGCGCGCGCGCCGTGCAGGGAAGCCTGTTCGTAGTTATCGTCCGCGAAGGCGGCGCGCGCCGCGCCAAGCGCCTCACCGAAAGCGGTATCCCGTGCAGCGAGTTCCTCGGAGGCAGATTTAGACACCGCGGCCAGCTTGGCAGCCGCATCTGCATATTGGCCTTGGGCGAAGGCGTCGAGTGCGGCCTCTTTTTCCACCAGAAGCGCGCGCTGCGCCGGCTTGTTCCAGGCTGCAAATTCCGGCTTCGAGACATCCGGTTCAATATCGTTCTGAAACAACGTCAAATCGGCTTTGAACTGCTCCCGAATTTCATTCTCGGCGCGCTCCTGCGCGACGGCGGACACCAGCGTTTCCGAGACAACCTCCGGTGTATTCTCGAGGAGCGGCTGGACCGGGGTTCCATCCTCTCGCACCGGCTCGGCCTGAATCGTTGAAGCCTCCGGGGTTGGCCAAAACACAAACACCGCAAGCAGAAACGCCACCACAAACCCCGTGACTCCGAAGAAGCCCAGGGCCAGCAGCAGACTTCGGCGCCCGGATGCCCGGCTTTCCTGTTCGAGTTTCTCAAGCAGCATGAACGATTTGCACGGCTAGAGTTTCACCTGCGGGGTTTTTTCTTGCTCGAAGATTTTCTGAAGGAAGTCACGCCACTGGGCGAATTGTTCCTTGGCCGTTCCGGTCAGCTTGGTCGTCTCTTTCTCGAACGCCACAACCCGCGGGGCGAGATCAATATCGATTGACTGACCGAGCTCCTCGAGCGCCACACGATGGACCTTCGCCTCGGCGCTGGTCTGGAAACTATCGGTCAGCAATTTGGCGCCGACGATCCCGCCGGCAATTGCACCGGTGGTGGCAATGGTGCTACCCGCCGAGGAACTTGAATTCGTACCGGCTACGATCGCCAGAACGCTAAGCCCGATCGCCAGCACCCCCAACGCAGCCTGCCCGACTGCTTTTTCATTGGCCTCGCCCCGTGCTTCCCGTTCAAGCAGGCTTTGTTCCTGCCAGATCAGGTAGCTGTCCTGCATATCTGCGCTGAACGCGGCATAGTGCTCCTGCATGCCATCAACGAAAAGCTGGTCGCGCACCCGAACCGCACGGGTTCGGCGCAGCATCGGGTCTTCCTCACTGGGGAAACTCACGAGTCCGATAGTCCGACCATTGGCGTCGAGATGTTCGGCAAATGCTTCCTGGGTGAAACTCGATCCGAACCGCAGCTCGGTCACTTTCTGAAAAGTTGCCAGTTGCGCGGCGTCGTAGTCCTCGAGCTCCAGCGCGATACGATTGGCGGCCTCCTTGAAGACCGGGTCGTAGGGATCCAGACCGTCATTGCGGGCACTCTTGTGAAAACCCGGGTCGACCGTGTGCTCAAACGAGCGGGTGAACCAGTTATCACCGGTAATATCGGTCACGGTGACCTGTATCTCGACATCCTCACCGTTGGATTCGATAATTTTTCCGCTCACGTAAAGATCACCGGTCGCGCTCTGATCCGGGGTCACGCGGACCGCCCCGAAGGCACCCGTGTCTTCCAGGGCCGCTTTCAGCTTGACCGCAAAACGGTTGGCCTCGGCGCGGCGCAACTCGGGCCAGACACCGTCTTCCTTGTAATCCTCGCCAGCCTTGGTCAGGCCCGGATCAAACACCGGAACGATCAGGTCGAGCTTCGGCTTGTCGGGGTCAACAACCGCCTCACCGGATTTGTCGAACAGGGACGACAATTGCGGTCCTACGCTCGAGCCACCCACCTGCGCGTTGCCGGCGCCGGTTCCCGCACCACCCTGATTGGTCACACACCCTGTCAGGATGAAACAAAAACAAACGGCGTAGACGCCTATCTTCTTCATTATCAGTCGCATTTTAGCCTCCTCCGCGTCGGCTACTTGACCCGCGGCAGGCCTTTGTATTTGCGGTACTCGTTCCACAGTTTCTTCTTCAGTTCCAGGTCTTTCTCGCCGACGGCAGCCTGTCTGATCTGCGCTTCCAGAATACTATCATTGTCTGATGCCGGAATGTCTTCCGGGAGCTTGCCATTGCGCATAACCGACGGTGTCGACCGTGTGGCCACCCGTTCGTCACCTTCAGCAGCCGCGCCCGCCTGTTGGGCGGGGGGCAGTTCCCGCTCATCTCCAGCGATATCACTCGAGGCCTGAGACCTGGAACCCGGGCGGGCTTCAACGCTATCGCCGTCACCCTCCAGGCCAGACGCCGAGGCCGATCCGCTATCGGGGCCCTCGCGACCGGCAGATGACGGCGAAACGTTCGGCAACCCTGCCAACGGCGGCGTTACCGGTGGTTGTTCAGCCCCCGGGTCATCGCCGGAAACATCCCCGACAGCGGTCGTTGTTGATGCAGAACTGCCTTCGCCTTCACCCGCAGCATTTGAGTTGGCATCTGCCGCAGCGGAGCCTTCCGCGTCTGAGGCCGCATCTGCCGCAGCGCCGCCTTCCGCGCCCCCTGCCTGACCTGCGTCCGGGTTCGCGTTGGCATCCTCCTCAGATTTTTCTTCCTCGACCTCCGGCTCGTCCTGGCATTCGTCGTAGCGATTGAGCGAACGCGTCAGCGCCTGATCCATGCGGGCAATCTTCTCTTCCAGGGTCAGCCCGGCTTCATCTGCATAATCGATCTGTGACTCGCCGCATCCCTCAGACGTCGACTGCGCACCAGCCGGCGCGGCCAGCACCAAGGCAAAACCAATCGCGATCAACGAACTTCGAGACAGCCAATCTGACACCTGAATACTCCACAATTCCCACGCGCTGCAGATGCTAACGCGAACCAACATTTAGCCCCAACAATAGCGCAGATCAGACTACGATATTTGGCGAAATTGTGGCTTTTTTCCGTCGCATAAAGCGGAACAACCCGCAGAAATCCGGCAAACCTGCCCTGGTTTGGGGTGTAACAGGACCAGTTCTCGCCGCTTGGCATTCTGACCGGGGGCGTGTAAGAAGGCGCCTCCTCGCAAGGGGCTGCCCGGAACTGGCGTGTTTTCCCGGTGTTCGGTGCAAATTTATGCGGAAGGGGGTGATTCCCATCGTCCAAGTTGTTGTACGCGACAACAATGTCGATCAGGCGCTGAAAGCGCTGAAGAAGAAGATGCAACGCGAAGGCGTGTTTCGTGAGATGAAGCTACGGCGCTCATACGAGAAACCGTCGGAGAAGCGGGCGCGCGAAAAGGCCGAAGCCGTTCGCCGTCAGCGCAAGCTTGCCCGCAAACGCAAAGAGCGTGAGGGCTTCTAGTTTGCCTCTTTCCTTCCAGGAAAACACATGAATAAAAAACGGCCCCGGATAATTCCGGGGCCGTTTGTCTTTGGTCTGTAGTCACGATTTTCTAGTGACCGCCTGCCTTGAGCGATTTGACGATATTCTCACACATCTTCTTGGCGTCATCGAACAGCATCATCGTGTTGTCCTTGTAGAAGAGCGGGTTATCGATGCCCGCATAGCCGGATGCCAATGAGCGCTTGATGAACAACACTGTGCCCGAATCATCCAGGTTGAACACCGGCATCCCGTAGATCGGACTGGATTTATCAGTCTTGGCCGAAGGGTTGGTGACATCGTTCGCACCAATCACGAAAGCAACGTCGGTCGATGCAAAATCTGAATTGATTTCGTCGAGTTCAAGCACATCGTCATAAGGCACATTGGCTTCGGCCAACAACACGTTCATGTGCCCCGGCATCCGGCCGGCGACCGGATGGATCGCGTAACGAACCTTGACGCCCTTCTCTTCGAGCACGTTGACCATTTCGGCCAGCGCATGCTGAGCCTGCGCCACCGCCATGCCGTAACCCGGAATGATGATGACCGAATTGGCCTGCTCCATGATGAACGCGGCATCTTCGGCCGAACCCTGACGAACAGTACGATCACCGAGGTCTTCCATGCCGGGAGCAGCGGTTTCGCCACCGAACCCGCCCAGAATTACGCTAAAGAACGAACGGTTCATCGCCCGACACATAATGTAGCTGAGGATCGCGCCCGAAGACCCGACCAGCGCGCCCACAATGATGAGCGCCGGGTTGGCAAGCGTGAAACCGATACCGGCCGCTGCCCATCCCGAATAGGAGTTCAGCATCGACACCACGACGGGCATGTCAGCCCCCCCGATCGGCAGGATCAGGGTCACGCCGATGATCAGGGACAAAATGACGATGGCCCAGAATGCGTTTGGCGATTCCGAGGCAGCCAGCCAGATAACGGCCAGAACCAGGCCAATACCCATAGCCAGGTTGAGCATGTGCTGGCCCTTGAAGACCAGCGGCTTGCCGGTCACCAGGCCTTGCAACTTACCGAAGGCGATAATGGAACCGGTAAAGGTAATGGCACCGATCGCGGTTCCAATCGACAACTCGATCAGGCTGCCAGTGTGGATGTGACCCACGGTGCCAATACCATAGGCCTCAGGCGAGAAAAATGCGGCACCAGCCACCAGAACAGCGGCGAGGCCAACCAGCGAATGGAAGGCGGCCACAAGCTGTGGCAACGCGGTCATCGCGATCTTCAATGCGATGATGGCACCAATGGCACCGCCAATCGCAATGCCAAGAACAATCGCACTGAACGAGGTCACCCCCGGCAACGCAACCGTCGTCAGGATGGCGATCACCATGCCGGAGATACCGTAGATGTTTCCCATCCGGGCGGTCTTGGGCGAACTCAGCCCCCGCAACGCCATGATGAAACAGACGCCGGAGACCAGATAGGCAAATGCAGTCAATGAAGCAGACATATCGAGCGCCCTATTTCTTCGCGCGGTACATGGCGAGCATGCGCTGCGTCACGATAAATCCGCCAAAAATGTTCACCGACGCCAGGATGACGGCAATAAATCCGAAAATCTTCGAGATGTTCCAGTCATCCGGGCCCGCCGCGATCAGCGCCCCAACGATGATCACCGAGGAAATCGCGTTGGTCACCGCCATCAGGGGTGAATGCAGCGCCGGCGTGACGCTCCACACGACGTAGTAACCGATGAAACAGGCCAGCACGAAAACCGTGAACAGGAAAATGAAGGGATCGCCCGCACCGGAAGTTTGCGCGAGTGCCAGCTGGGTTGCCTCCTGGGCCAGGCCCGCGGCACGTTCGGCAACCGCACTGACGTCATTCGCCAGGCTCGCCGCATTGTCTGCAAGGGTCGATGGATCCATCAGTTAGGCCCCCTTCTCGGTTGAATCGGTTTCGGATGCGTCTTCGTCGTCATCCGCTTGGGCAACCGGCTCGGGCGCCTTCTCCTCTTCGGGCAACAATGCCGGGTGAACGATCTTGTTGTCCCGTGTCAGGCAGGTGCCAATGATGATCTCGTCATCCCAGTCGATGCTGATTTTCTTTTCATCAACGTCGACGAGAAGTTCGACGAAGTTCATCAGGTTGCGCGAATAAAGCGCGGACGCATCGGTCGCCAGCCGCGAAGGCAGGTTGAATTCACCAATGATTTTTACGCCGTTTTCGGTTGTGGCAATCTCGCCGGGCTTGGTCTGGGTGACATTGCCACCCTGCTCAGCAGCGATATCGACGATCACCGAGCCTGATTTCATCGACGCGATCATGTCGTCATTCACCAGGGTCGGCGCGGCCCGTCCCGGGATTAGCGCCGTGGTGATGACGATGTCCTGATCCTTGATGTGGCCCGCGATGAGCTCGGCCTGACGACGCTTGTAGTCGTCCGACATCTCCTTGGCGTATCCACCGGCGGTCTGGCCGGTATCCCCTTCATCGGGCTCGACCATGACGAACGTGGCGCCGAGGCTTTCGACTTCCTGTTTCGAGGCCATGCGCACATCGGTCGCCGACACGATGGCACCCAGGCGACGCGCGGTGGCGATCGCCTGCAATCCGGCAACCCCCGCGCCCATGACGAACACTTTGGCCGGATTGATCCGACCCGCTGCGGTCATCAGCATCGGCATCGCCTTGGTGTAGTTGGCCGCACCGTCGATCACTGCCTTATACCCGGACAGGTTCGACTGTGAGCTCAACACATCCATAGACTGCGCCCGGCTGATCCGCGGCACCATCTCCATCGCAAAAGCAACGACATTGTGCGCCGCATAAGCTTCCACGCCGACCGGGTCGCCGTAGGGGTTGTGCAGGGCTATCAAAAAAGCGCCGGCCGGAATATCCGACAGGCCATCCTCGCCACCGTCATCCATAGTACGCGGACGCTGGACCTTGAGAACAATATCGGCATCGGCAAACGTCTCAGCGCGGGTCGCCGCAACTGTTGCGCCGGCAGCCTGATAGGCCGCGTCGGAGAGCGAGGCAGCTTCGCCCGCTCCGCTTTCCACGGTCACATCAAAACCCCATTGCAGATAGCGTTTGATCGTATCTGGTGTCGCCGCGACGCGCCGCTCGTGCGGGCGCCGTTCTTTGGCAATCGCGATCTTCATAACGTTAAGGAACCTCGGTTCGGTCGAACTCGGTGGGACCCGGTCTGGAACACGAAAACGACCGGTCGCGCTGACGCGCGCGCTGTGGAATATGCCGTGACGGTCCCGACAGGGCAACCCTGCACGACGTCACATCCACATGGACATTTAAGAGCGTTGATATGAATGCGACAGGCACATGAACCCAGCGTCCGCCGACGACGGAATTCGGGTATACCAAGGCTCATATAACGCGCTACGAACGTAGCCAACCCAAACCGCCCGGTGCGCATCATCGTTCGCAAACCTCCCAGAATCCCGCTCCTAACAGCCCTGATTTCGGGCAGCGCGATCGCATACAATTTATTCTTGCCGTCGATCCCGGATATCGGGGTGGCGTTTGGCGTGCCGATTTTTACCGTGCAGACCACGCTGATCGCGTTCCTGGTTGCTTACGCCCTCGCGCAGTTCCTCTATGGCAGCGTGTCCGACCGGTTCGGACGTCGCCCGACCCTGCTCTGGGGGCTCGCAATCTACATCGTCGCAAGCCTGGCCTGCGCCTTTGCGCCTTCCATGACGATGCTGCTGCTCGCCCGCATTCTGCAGGGTATTGGCGCGGCAGGTTCCATCGTGATGGTGCGCGCCATCGTGCGCGATCTCTATGATCGCAAGGATGCCGCGCGGGCCCTGGCGATCATCTCAACAGTCATGGTTTTTGCCCCGGCCACCGCCCCCGCGATTGGCGGCTATCTGCACACCCATTTCGGCTGGCAGGCCTCCTTCGTGTTTCTCGCCATTCTCGGCACGGTGTTGTTCGCCTATTGCGCAGTACGAATGGCCGAAACCAACGAAGTACAGGGCGGTGATCTGATCACCAGCATCCGCACCATGGCGCTGGGCTATCGGGTGCTGCTCCGCGAACGCGCTTTCGTCGCCTACAATCTGAACATCGGATTTATCGGTGGCGGCGCCTTCGCCTTTTTTGCCGGCGTGCCCGTGGTCGTGATCGACAGCTATGGCATCGCCCCGGATAAATTCGGCTACATGATGTTTCTTGCCACCACAGGCGCGTTCTGCGGCTATGGCAGCGCGATCTGGCTGACCGGCCGACTGGGCGTTAATCGCATGATCGTGCTGGGCACAACGGTCGGGCTGCTGGGCTCCAGCGTCTATCTTCTATTGCCCTTGCTCGGGATCTTTACTCCGGTCGCCGCCATTGCCCCGATCTTCATATTCAATGTCGGGCTCGCCATGGCCTTTCCCAGCGTCATGGCCGCCGCGGTCAGCGTGCGCCCGGACTATGCCGGCACGGCGGCCGCCCTGAACGGGCTTGTGCAATATGGGCTCGCCGCGATTGCGACAATCGTCGTCGCGTTTCTGCCACACACCACCCATTTACCGCTGGCCGGTGTGATGTTTACGACCCAGGCTTTAGCGTTTGTCGTCTGCATCGTCGGCTGGCGCGCACGACCCGCGGAGTAATAGAGACTGGCGATGCACCATCAACCGGGTGTCTGATTTGATGAGGCTCAGATTATGGCCTCGGAGTTCCTAGAAAAGGTCAAAGCCGCCTGACCTCGGGAAAAAGCGCTAGGACTACAGCCCGCGAATAATACCCGTCAAACGGCGTTGGGTGATGTAATGCCGTCCGATTTCGCCATGCCCACAAGCGAGCTTGAAGACTTCCTGTCCCGTACTGTCAAAGATCACCACGGCAGGCACGGCGTGAATCCCGTTCAATGCTCTGCCCAGTGCAGTATTGCCCACAACCACCGGGATATCCGGATGGATCACGTCGACAAAACGTTTGAGCCGTGACCGGCTCACGGGACCGGCAAAATCCTCCATCCAGTTCACGGCAATCATGCTGACGCCATTGCCGTTCTGGGCAATGTAGTTTGCCAACTCACTCATCTCGGCCCGACAGGGCGGACACCAGCTGGCGAAAAACGTGACCAGAAGGGGTCGCCCGTCAAATGCGGTGTCGCCCACGGATCCGCGCAGCGCCTGTAGTGATTTCAGGTTCGCCTTCATCGCCGGATCAAGGGTCGCCGCGGTTGCCGAGCCGCCCGTCAGGGCAAAAGCGGGCAAGCCTGCGGCAGCAGCGATGAATGCACGTCGATCAAGCATTCGGGGTCTCCTGTAAGTGCCACCCTGAAAGACAGCAGAGACCCCCGCACAGGCAAACAACATTGTTGTGAAGGTCGCTCAGTCCGGGGCGTGAAGCCCATGGGTCGTCAGCACTTCCGCTTGGCGTGCCGCCAAACCCTCGAGTTCGAATTCCTCGATCAGATCATGAAAAATCCGATGCCAGTTGAGCTCGGCCCGCAGCCGCAAAAACACCGACCCAAGTCCAATGGCGGCGCGATCCATGAGCACGAATTCCCGCGGCGGCGTGACCCCGCCAATCGCGCGTAATTGCTCGTGCACCTTGCCCGCGACGGCCGCGCCATAGGTTCCGGATTCGGATTCCTGAATCCGCTGCACCTTGTCTTCCATCAGCGGCTTGTAAAGAAACCCGGCCCAGATATTCAGCGTATCCAGCAGCTCGTTGGAAATATTCTCAAAACCCCAGCGCTGATAAGCATGGGCGGCGCGGTCCCGGTCGTCGGTCCGCAAGGCGTGGTAGAGCTCGACCACACCTTCGACAAACCGCGGCGGAAACACCCGGACACAGCCGAAATCATAGAGATTAACCGACGCGTCAGCATTGACCGAGTAATTGCCCAGATGCGGATCACCGTGGATCACCCCATAGCCGTAAAACGGCACATACCATGCGCGAAACATGTTCAGCGCCGCGGCTTCCCGTGCAGCCTGATCGGCCTCTTCAGCAAACCGTGCCATCGGCTGACCCTCGAGCCAAGTGGTCGAGAGCAGGCGTGCGGTTGAGAGATCATCAACAACCTCGGGCACATGCACACCCGGCTCTCCAGCCAACATCGCACCGTAAAGCCCCGTGTTGCGGGCTTCGTGTTCGTAGTCGAGCTCCTCAGTCAGACGCTCGGACAGCTCGGCGTGAATCTGGCTGGGGTCGATGGCCGGGTCATAGCGGCGGTAGACAGCAAAAGCGAGTTTGAGCTGATTGAGATCGGCCGCCACAATCGAGGCCATGTCCGGGTATTGCAGTTTGCTCGCGAGCTTGCGCCCCGTCAGATCGACGGACTCATGCACTTGTCCGAGGGACGCCGCCCGGGAGGCCCCGCGAGGGAAGTCCTTAAACTTTGACTGCCAGTCCGGTCCCAGTTCCGCGGCCATCCGCCGACGGACAAACGCCCAGCCCATGGACGGCGCGTTGGACTGGAGCTCCGCCAGCTCGCGGGCGTAATCCGATGGCAGGGCATCGGGGATTGTGGCCAGGATCTGGGCCGCCTTCATCAACGGTCCCTTCAGGCCGCCAAGCGCGGCTTTCAGATCGGCGGCGTTGCGTTCAGGGTCCGGGGTCCGTCCCAGATAGCGGGTGCCCGCCATCCGCATTGCCGCGCCACCGACAGCCACGCCAACCCGGCCATAGCGGCCGACCCGACCTCGCATTGTGGAGCGGTCATCATCAGCCATTTAGTCTTCGAGCGCTTCGAGTTCGTCGATCAGACCAGAGATGATATTGAGGCCCTTCTGCCAGAACGCCGGATCAGACGCATCCAGCCCAAAGGGCGCCAGCAGCTCCTTGTGACGCAGGGTTCCCCCTGCCCGCAGCATCTCGAGATAACGTTCGGCAAAGCCCTCTGAGGCGTCCTCATAGACCGCGTAGAGCGAGTTCACCAGACAATCACCAAAGGCGTAGGCGTAGACATAAAACGGCGAATGAATGAAATGCGGGATGTAGGTCCAGAAATATCTGTACTCGTCCTCAAACCGGATCGCTGGCCCCAGGCATCGGGTCTGAACGTCCATCCAGATGTCGCAGATCTCCTCGGTCAGGAGCTCACCTTCGCGTCGCTTGTCATGAACCTGACGCTCGAATTCAAAGAACGCAATCTGACGCACCACCGTGTTCAGCATGTCCTCGACCTTCGAGGCGAGCATGATTTTACGCAGCCTGGGGTTGTCAGCTTCCGCCAGCAACTTACGGAAAGTCAGCATCTCGCCGAACACCGATGCTGTTTCCGCCAGTGTCAGCGGCGTGTCCGACATCAAATGCCCCTGATCACCGGCCAACACCTGATGTACACCATGGCCAAGTTCGTGGGCCAGGGTCATCACGTCCCGGGTCTTGCCCTGATAGTTCAGCAGCAAATACGGGTGGGCGCTTGGCACGGTCGGATGGGCAAACGCGCCGGGAGACTTACCCGGACGCACCGGTGTGTCGATCCAGTTATTGTCAAAGAAGCTCTGCGCCACCTCAGCCAGGCCCGGCGAGAATCGACCATAGGCGTCGAGCACTTTCGCAACAGCGTCGTCCCAGCGAATGGTCTGGTTGTCATCATCGGGCAGTGGGGCATTGCGGTCCCAATAGTCGAGCGTGTCGACGCCGAACCATTTGGCCTTCAGGCGATAATAGCGATGGGAAAGATCAGGAAAGGCGTTTTGCACCGTCTGCGACAGCGCATCGACGACCTCGTCCTCGACAAAGTTGGACAGGTTACGGCTGGAGACCGGACGGTCAAAACCGCGCCACTTGTCCTCGATTTCCTTGTCCTTCGCCAGGATATTGGTGATCAGTGAGAAAACACGGGAATTCTCCCCGAGCCCCTTTCCCAATCCTTTGGCCGCAGCTTTGCGCACGTCCCCGTCCCGGTCCGAAAGCAGGTTCAGCACTTCGGCACTGCTCATGGTCTGCACGCCCTTGGGCAGGTCGACCACGAAAGTAAGCTCCGCCATGGTCTCATCAAACAGGCGGTTCCAGGATGATCGCCCCGTAACGCGCTTTTCGTGCAGAAGCTTCTCCAGCGCGTCGTCGAGCTGGAACGGCCGAAAGGCCCGTGTGTCGCGCAGCCAGGGCGCATAGCGTTGAAGTTTAGTCGAGGCTTTTGTTTTTGCCTCGAGCTCCCGATCGGGAACCCGGTTCAGTTCGAGAGCGAAAAACAACAGATGGGATGAGATCTCGGTCACCGTCTCCTGCATCGACTGGTAAAACCTCCCGTTTTCGGGATCGACCATATCGCCAGCATAAAGCAGCGAGGCATAGCTCATGATCCGCGACAGGATCTCGTCGATATCTTCATAATCCGCGATCGCCGCAGCCAGCTTGTCCCCGGTCAGCCCGGCAAGCTTGCCCGTATGGCGGGGCTCGAATTTCTTCGCCTGAACCCGCGACGTCGCGATATCGGATTCGATCTCCACGCTGTCGGTGGCGGGATAAAGATCGGACAAATCCCATTCGGGAAGAGCGCCCAGCTTGTCCCGGGCGGGGCTTCCTTTGGGGGGACGGGTAACGGCGGCTTTCGACATAACAACGGCTCCTTGAATCAAGCCTTCAGATAGGGTCCATATAGCCCAACAACAAGCATCGGCCCAGTCGCTCACGTGGAATTGCACGTGGGGAAACAATGACCGAGATTGTGAGGACAGGAATGGATAACGCCGCACGCTACGACAATTGGCAGAGCCTGCCCCAGCTATTCTTCGAAAAGGCTGCCGAACTCGGGGCAGCCCCCCTGTTTTGGGCGAAACGCAATGACACCTGGCAGCCGACAAGCTGGGCCCAGGCTAGCGATGATGTCCGGGCGCTGGCACGAGGCCTGCTCAGCCTTGGCGTCACCCCGGGTGATCGGGTTTTGCTGGTTTGCGAGAACCGCCCGGAATGGGGCATCGCCGATCTAGCGATCATGGCGGCGGGGGCGATCACCGTCCCGGCCTACACCACCAACACTGTCGATGATCACATCCACCTGATTACCGACTGCAACCCGAAAGTCACGATCGTGTCCTCCGACCAGCTAGCCGAACGTCTGCTCCCTGCTATGCGTAACACTGGCACAGCAAGTACCGTCGTCACCCTCGAAGGCACGGGCGGACAGAGCGACGGGATCGAAATCATCAATTGGCGCGACCTGATGGGCGACAGCGCGGCAGGCGCAGATGACATCGACGGTCAAATCGCCACGATCGCGCGCACCGACACCGCTTGCCTGATCTACACATCCGGAACCGGCGGCGCCCCCAAGGGGGTGATGCTCAGCCACGGTGCAATCCTGTGCAATTGCACCGGCGCCTATCACCTGTTCAACGATGCGGGCATGCTCGACATCGACAGTGAGACCTTCCTGTCCTTCCTGCCGCTCAGCCATTCCTACGAGCACACGGCGGGGCTGCACTTTCCGATCAGCATCGGCGCGGAAATCTACTACGCCGACGGGGTCGACAAGCTGTCGGCCAATATGGCCGAAACCCGCCCGACCATCATGACCGCGGTGCCACGGCTTTATGAATCCATGCACCAGCGGATCGTGTCGGGCATCGAGCGCAAGGGCGGCCTGTCGGAGAAACTGTTCAAGAAAACTGTCGCCCTCGGGATCAAACAATACGAGAACGGCACCGCGGGCATGTCTTTGCTCGAGCGGCTGCAAAATAAACTGCTCGATCGGCTGGTCCGCAAAAAGGTCGGCGAGCGTTTCGGCGGGCGTCTCAAGGCCTTCGTGTCCGGCGGTGCCCCGTTAAACTACGACATCGGGGTCTTCTTCCTCGCCCTCGGGGTGCGGCTGCTACAGGGCTACGGTCAGACCGAAACCGCCCCGGTGGTGAGCGCCAACCTGCCCGGGAAAATAAAAATCGACACCGTCGGCCCCGCCTTCCCCGGGGTCGATGTGAAAATTGCTGCGGATGGCGAAATCCTGATCCACGGCGAGCTCACCATGCAGGGCTACTGGAACGCGCCCGAACTCACCGCCGAGGCGCTCATCGATGGTTGGGTCCATACCGGCGACATCGGCGAACTCGACGAAGACGGCTACATCAAAATCACTGATCGCAAGAAGGACATCATTGTCAATTCCGGCGGTGACAACGTCTCACCCCAGCGGGTCGAGGGGGTGCTCGTATTCGAGCCCGAATTCGGCCAGGCGATGGTCCATGGGGACAAGCGCGCGCATCTGGTCGCGGTGGTGGTTCCCGATGAAGGTTTCACCGCCGAATGGGCAAAAGCGAATAACCTCGAGAACGACCTCGCGGCCCTGGCGGATTCCGAAGCCTTCCACGAACGCCTGCGCGAGGGCCTGGAACGGGCGAAGGCACGCCTGTCACCCATCGAACAAGTGCGTCGCTTCATCATCGCTGCGGAAGGCTTCACCACAGAAAACGGCATGATGACCCCGTCGCTGAAAATCCGACGACACGAAATCCGGAAGCTTTACGGTGAACGTCTGGAAGCACTTTACGGGCGCAAACGGAGTTAGCCCTCTCGCCCAGCATCAACCTCGACCGCCCTCACCCTGAGCCTGAGCCTGACGAAGGGGGTGGGCGCACCCTCATACTTCGACAAGCTCCGCATGGGGGTTCCACGATCAATGGGCGAACCGGCTAGGCGTGGAATTCCCGGTACCAATCGACAAATTTCGGGATGCCCTCATCGATGGAAATCCGAGGTTCGAACCCCAGATCATGCCGGCTGGCGTCAATATCCGCATACGTGGCCTGCACATCGCCCGGCTGCATCGGCTGGAAGTCGATTTCGGCCTTTGTGCCCAGCGCCGCCTCAATGAGCCCGATGAACCGCATCAACGGTTCTGAACGGTGGTTGCCCAGATTGTAGACCCGGTGCGGTACACCCTCGCCATCGCGCGGCGGCGGATTGTCCAGGGCGGCCAGAACCCCCGCCACAATGTCATCGATAAACGTGAAATCGCGCTGCATATCACCGTGGTTGAACACCGGGATTGAATCTCCGGCGAGGATTTTCCGAGTGAAGATATAAAGCGACATATCCGGTCGTCCCCACGGCCCGTAGACCGTGAAAAAACGCAAACCCGTCTGCGGCAATCCAAAGGTTGACGCATAGGAATGACTCATCAGTTCGTCGGCTTTCTTCGTCGCCGCATAAAGCGAGACCGGATTGTCGACCTGGTCATCCACCGAGAAGGGCAGCTTGGTGTTGCCGCCATAAACCGATGACGAGCTCGCATAGACCAGGTGTTTCAGATCATCGCCAATCGCGCGGGCCAGTTCGATCACGTTCATATGTCCGACGATATTGGCCTGGATATAGGCGCCCGGATTTTCGAGGCTGTAGCGAACCCCGGCCTGGGCTGCGAGATGCACAATCCGGTCGACCCCTGCCCCGGCACGCGCCAACGCCTCGGGGTCACCAATATCGCCGCGCACAAAGCTGAAGTTCGGATTCACTGTCAGCCGCGCCAGCCGCGCTTCCTTGAGGGTCACATCGTAATAGTCGTTGAGATTGTCGATGCCGATCACGGTTTCGCCGCGCGCCATCAGGGCCTGGCTGACATGCATGCCAATAAAGCCGGCAGCGCCGGTCACAAGTGCAGTCATGGAGTGGGCTCACTAAGCATCGTTGACGGTACTGTTGATATAATCGAGCGCGCCGGAAAATGCACGCGAACATACCTCCCGCCACAATCCAAAACCAATTCTGCGCATCGCGAACAAAAAGCATCGGAAGGCTCGGAAAGTTTTGGTTTTGTTTCATCTGCTGAACCATTCCCGGGCGCAGATGGACAGCCAAGTCAGCGATGCTTACATTTCTTCCCATGGAACCCAATCAAACCGGTTCCAACGGGAGAAATTCGACATGGCACAGCCTGCCAACCAGCTCAATTCGGTCACACTCGACGACAAATACGCCCTCGAATCCGGCCGGGTATTCCTGAACGGAACCCAGGCTTTGGTCCGCCTGCCGATGATGCAGCGTCAGCGCGACGCCGCAGCCGGTCTGGACACAGCCGCCTATGTCACCGGGTATCGCGGTTCGCCTCTGGGCGCGCTCGACCAGCAGATGGAGCGCGCCAAACGGTTTCTCGAACGTAACAACATCGTCTTCCGTGCCGGCGTGAACGAAGATCTGGCCGCAACAGCCGTCTGGGGCACCCAGCAAATCAACCTCTCACCCGGTGCCAAGTATCAGGGCGTGTTTTCCATGTGGTACGCCAAAGGCCCGGGGGTCGACCGCTCGGGCGATGTGCTCAAACATGGCAATCTGGCAGGCTCGTCCCCCCATGGAGGCGTGCTGCTGCTCGCGGGCGACGACCACACCTGCAAATCCTCCACCACCGCTCACCAGTCCGAATACGGTTTCGTCGACGCCATGATTCCGGTGCTCAATCCGGCCGGGGTGCAGGAGTTTCTTGATCTCGGCCTGTACGGTTGGGCGATGTCACGTTTTTCGGGTTGCTGGGTCTCGTTCAAGACCGTAGCCGAAACCGTCGACAGCTCCGCCTCGGTCCATGTGGACCCGCACCGCGTAAAAATCATCACGCCGACCGATTTCGACATGCCCGAAGGCGGCCTCAATATTCGCTGGCCCGACGAGTTTCTGGCTCAGGAAGAACGTCACCACAAATACAAGCTCGACGCCGCGCTGGCCTTCGCGCGCGCCAACAAGCTCGACAAGGTGATGATCGACAGTCCAAAGCGTCGTCTGGGCATCGTGACCACCGGCAAAAGCTATCTCGATACACGTCAGGCGCTAGACGATCTTGGCATTTGTGACGCCCAGGCCGCCGATATGGGTATCAGCCTTTACAAGGTCGCGATGACCTGGCCACTGGAACGCGAGGGCATGCTTGCCTTCGCCGAAGGCCTCGATGAAATTCTCGTGGTCGAGGAAAAGCGCCCGCTGATCGAGAATCAGCTGAAAGAACAGCTTTACGATCTGCGCGACAATGTCCGCCCCAACGTGCTGGGCAAGTTCGACGAAAGCGGCGACTGGATTCTGCCCTCCTCGGGCGAGCTGACCCCGGCGCAGATCGCACGCGCCATCGCCAAACGCTTCTCGCGCTGGCAGACTTCGGAGCCGATTTCCGAGCGCATGGCCTTTCTGGAGCGCAAGGAAGCCTCCCTGGCCCAGCAACCGCCTTCAGCCAAGCGCATCCCCTATTTCTGCTCCGGCTGCCCCCACAACACCTCCACCAAAGTGCCCGAAGGAAGCCGCGCCCTCGCGGGTATTGGCTGTCACTTCATGTCTTTGTGGATGGACCGCAACACCGAAACCTTCACCCATATGGGTGGCGAAGGTGTCTCTTGGGTAGGCCAAGCCCCCTTCGTCGAGGACGACCATGTATTCGTCAATCTCGGTGATGGCACCTATTACCATTCCGGCTATATGGCGATCAGGCAGGCCGTCGCCTCGGGCGAGAACATGACTTACAAGATTCTGTTCAATGACGCCGTGGCCATGACCGGCGGCCAGTCCCATGACGGTCCGTTGACGGTTCCTGCGATCACCCGGCAGGTCGAGGCCGAGGGCGTCCAGAAAATCGTCGTGGTCACCGACGAGCCGGACAAATACCCGACCGCCGCACCTTTCGCCCACGGGGTGACAATCCATCACCGGACCGAACTCGACACCGTCCAGAAGGATCTGCGGGAATTTCCCGGCGTGTCCGTCCTCGTCTACGATCAGACCTGCGCCGCGGAAAAACGCCGCCGCCGCAAGCGCGGCACCTTCCCGGATCCCGCCAAGCGCGTGATGATCAACGAGCAGGTCTGCGAGGGCTGCGGCGATTGTTCGGTTAAATCGAATTGCCTGTCGGTCATCCCTGTGGAAACCGAGTTCGGCCGCAAGCGTTCGATCGACCAATCGAGCTGCAACAAGGATTTCTCTTGCGTCAACGGTTTCTGCCCGAGCTTCGTGACCGTCGAGGGCGGCGGCCTACGCAAGCCCGATACCCAGATTCTGGTCGGCGCCGACACCGCCTTTGATGAAATAGATTTGCCCGAGCCCACGCTCCCGCCTCTCGACCAGCCCTATGGCATTCTGGTCACCGGCGTTGGTGGCACCGGCGTGGTGACCATCGGAGCCCTGCTCGGCATGGCGGCCCATATCGAGAATAAGGGCGTCTCCGTTCTCGATATGGCCGGTCTAGCCCAAAAGGGTGGCGCGGTGATCAGCCACATTCGGATCGGCAACACCCCCGAAGACCTGCACGCGGTCCGCATCGCATCGGGCAGCGCCAATTTGGTGCTCGGCTGTGACCTGGTCGTCGCGGCCGGCGCGGATGCGGTGGCCAAAATGCAGGCCGGTGAGACCAAGGCGATCATCAACAGCCACGAGACAATAACCGGTGATTTCACCCGCAATCCGGACTTTTCCCTGAACGCCACCCAATTGGGTCAGGCCATCCAGATCGCGGTCGGGGATGACAATGCCGACTTCGTAGAGGCCACCCGCTACGCCACGGCATTGCTGGGTGATTCCATCGCCACCAATCTGTTCATGCTCGGCTATGCCTGGCAGAAGGGCCTGGTGCCGATCTCCGGTGAAGCGCTGCAGCAGGCCATCGAGCTCAACGCGGTGGCCGTGGACTTTAACACCGAAGCATTTCTGTGGGGCCGCCGCGCTGCGGTCGATACGGCACGGGTGGCCCGTGCGGCCGACCCGGTGACGCCGATGCGCCTCAAGGCGCCCGACATAGCCACGTCGCTGGAAGACATTGTGGCGCGCCGCATACGCTTCCTCACGGATTACGAGAACGAGGCCTATGCGCGTCGTTACAAGGATTTGGTGGTCAAGGTCCAGAAAGCCGAGGGCGACCGGGCCAAGGGCAAGAGTGAGCTCAGCGAAGCTGTAGCCCGTTACTACTTCAAGCTTCTCGCCATCAAGGACGAGTACGAGGTCGCGCGGCTTTACACCGATGGTGATTTCCTGCGTCGGGTCCGCGACCAGTTCGAAGGCAACTACAAGCTTAAGTTCCACATGGCTCCGCCGCTGTTCGCCAAGCGCAATCCGGAAAGCGGCGAGCTCGCGAAGCAGGAATTTGGTCCCTGGGTGATGACGGCGTTCCGCGTGCTGGCGGGCCTGAAATTCCTGCGCGGCACCCCGCTCGACATCTTCGGATATGCCGCCGAACGCAAGATGGAACGCCAGCTGATCGCCGAATATGAAACCGTGATCGACGAGCTCGTCACGGGCCTTACCACCCAGAACCATGAAGTCGCTGTGGCGATCGCCTCAATCCCGGAACATATCCGTGGGTATGGCCATGTGAAGGACCAGCACCTGGAGAAGGCGAAGGCGGAGGAAGACGCGCTGTTGCGGGCCTTCCGGGATCCCAACGCCCCGCAGGCAAAAGCCGCAGAATAAGAGACATAAAAAAAGGCCCGGCGAAAAGCCGGGCCTTTTCATTTTATCGTTCCCTTGAACGTCAGCTGTCGTCAGCGTCCAGAGCCGAATTGCTTTTCGCGGCCCCCGGGAATTTGAGTTCATGGCTAAGCCCCAGATAGAGGCTGACACACATCACGATCAGGACCAGCGTAAACGGTAGTCCCACCGTGATAGCCGCCGCCTGCAGGGCCCCCAGTGCATCGGCACCCCCGCCGAACAACAGCGCGGCAGCGATCATACCTTCCATGATGGCCCAGAAGATCCGCTGGGATATCGGCGCATCGATCTTGCCGCCAGCGGTAATGCTGTCGATCACAGGCGACCCGGAATCCGACGAGGTGATGCTCGAAATCGGCAGGTTCTCCAGCATCTGGAACATCGCCAGCGGGACCTGATCGATCCCCTTGGCCAAGGCTCCAATACCCGTGGTTGCCTGCTCCAGTGCAGTGCCCCCAAAGACGGACATCCAAATCAGAGTCACAAAGGTAGGTGCCAGCAGTACCACGATGAGGAACTGACGTACCGTGCGGCCCTTGGAGATACGGGCGATGAACATGCCCAAAAACGGTGACCAGGAGATCCACCAAGCCCAGTAGAACACCGTCCAGCCGTGATAGAATGTTTCATCTTCCCGGCCCATCCAGTTACTCAGCGGAATGATGTTACCAACATACGTGGTGAAGGTTGTTCCCACTGTGGTCAGGATTGCCAGCGTCGGCCCCAGGATCAAAATGAACAGCAGCAATATTGCGGCAAGCTCCATATTGATGTTGCTCAGGACTTTCACGCCGCCGTCCAAGCCACGCAGAACAGAAATCAACGCGACCCCGGTAACGCCCACAATGATGGCGATCTGGGTGTTAATTCCCGCGTCGATGCCGAACAGGAAACTTAATCCGCTCGCCGCCTGTTGCGCACCAAAACCAAGCGATGTCGCCAAACCGAAGATGGTCGCAAGCACAGCCAGCGTATCGATGAAGTGGCCAAACCAGCCCAACGTCCGTTCCTTGAGAAGCGGGTAAAACGCAGAGCGGATCGTCAGCGGCAAGCCCTTATTGTAGGCAAAGAATGCCAGGGACAGACCGACAACCGCGTAGATCGCCCATGGGTGAAGTCCCCAATGGAACATGGTCGCGCCCATCGCGGCCTTGGCCCCTTCGGGTGTGTTCGGCGGTGCGTTCAGCGGCGTGCCAAACCAGTCGGTGTAATAACCAACGTGTTCTGCGACGGCCCAGAACATCAGCCCAATGCCCATGCCCGCAGCAAACAGCATCGCGAATCACGACATCAGCGAAAATTCGGGTTTCGCGTCGTCCCCACCGATCCGGATTTTCCCGACCGGAAGAACAATCAGAGCGAGGCAGAACACCACGAAAATGTTGGCCCCGACCATGAACAACCAGTCAAAACGCTCAATCGACCAGCTCTTGGCACCATCAAACGCCATCTTTGCGTCTTCCGGCGCGGCGACGGTGCCAACAACAAACAGAATAATCAGAATCGATGTGATCCAGAAAACCGGGTGATGTACGTCGACACCCCACTTCTGAACATTGTGCTCACCGACCTGATGATCGGATGAATATCTTTTAGGTATGAAAGTCCCCCAGGACGTCTTCACGCACATGCTCAATGACCCTTGCAGCATGCGCGCCAGGTTCATCTCAAACAGGACAAGGAAAAAAATAGGGAGGACGACTATTCAGGAGCGGCCCATTGCAGAACGCGCATCCCCGGTTCGTTTTTTGGTTTTTCTTGCGCGGACCTCTAAGTCCACACATGCGCGCCCACGCATGATGCCCCATCGAGATATCTCGATGTTCGCGGGCACAGCTTAATGGATTCAGGCCAAAAACGTTAATTTCCGGGAGTTTGGACGCCGGGTCAGATGCCCACCGCGTTGCGATAGACCTCAAGCAGGTGTTCCTGCTCCTGGCGCTCATTGGGTTCGAGCTTCCGCAGGCGGACGATCTGGCGCATCGTTTTGGCGTCAAATCCTGCGGACTTGGCCTCGGAATAGACCTCGCGAATATCCGCGTTGAGGTTCGTGCGATCCTCTTCCAGGCGCTCGACACGCTCGATGAAGCTGCGCAGGCGGTCGCCCGCAATTCCAGCGGTATCAGACATGAAACTCTCTCCAAAAACGATTGGCGCCGCGAGGAACCGCAACGCCAATGGCTTTAACCCAATCGCCTGTGGAAACGCAAAGGCGATATCAAAAAACGTCTCAGCCGTGTTTTTCCTGCATCTTGGCTAGCTGTTCTGGCGTCGCTTCGGTCTGATGCTTGGCCTTCCACTCGCTGTAGGGCATACCGTAGACGATCTCGCGGGCATCCTCGTAATCGAGCTCGATGCCCTTTTCGTCGGCTGCGGCCCGGTACCATTTGGACAGGCAGTTCCGGCAGAAATCAGCCAGGTTCATGAGGTCAACATTCTGAACATCCGGGTTATCGCGCAGATGCTGCACCAGGGTGCGGAAGGCAGCGGCTTCCAGTTCGGTCTGTGTCGCTTTGTCGAGATCGGCCATGTCACTCTCCTCGGGTCATTCTGTGTTCTTCCCGCAATATAGGCCCCGGATTACGAGGTGCAACGTTGGCGCCACGCACAAAAAAGCCGGACCGCGTGAGCGGCCCGGCTGTCTGTTTCGTTGCCCGTGGGGTCAGGCCGCCATGCAGCGCAGCATCCAGGCGTTCTTTTCGTGCAACTGCATGCGCTGGGTCAGCAGATCGGCTGTCGCTTCGTCATTGCCAGCCTCGGCCACCGGGAAAACTTCCCGGGCGGTCCGCACCACAGTCTCCTGCCCGTCGGCGAGCTGACGGATCATATCCTCGGCCGAGGGCACATCCGTAGCTTCCGGGATCGAAGAGAGTGCCGCATAGGCGGCGTAGCTTCCCGGAGCGGCAAAGCCCAGGGCGCGAATGCGCTCAGCGATCATATCCACCGCCAACGCCAGTTCAGTGTACTGCCCCTCGAACATCAGATGCAGGGTGTTGAACATCGGGCCGGTGACGTTCCAATGATAATTATGTGTCTTCAGATAGAGCGTGTAGGTGTCGGCCAACAGGCGTGACAGCCCGTCGGCAATCGCCTGACGCTGGTCTTCGGGAATACCGATATTCACCGGAATACCGACGGATTGAGCGGGGATGGCCATCGTAGAATTTCTTGTTTAGAACTATTCTAGATATAGATCAGCCCACACCATTTATAAGACTTATGGTGCAAAACTCTCGATCCGTGAGGCTTTTATCCGCGCCAGCAAGCCGGGCCGCGTCCGGGCTCTGCCGCAACCGCCACATGGCCAGAATGCCGATCACCGGACCGGGCACCAGGATCGAGAAGGCAAACCGCCAACCGATCAGGTCCACGACGACCGGGATCAGGTGAATGGTCACGAGGGTCAGCAGAAACCCCATACTGGTCTGCACCGTGATCATGGTCCCCACATAGCCCGGCTCCGAAAGCTCGGCCGTGCTCGCCAAGAATTGGGGTGAATCCGCCACCACGGACACTCCCCAGATCACACAAAGGGCAAACAGCGGCCAGATCGCCCCGCCGAACAGGAACCCGGCGACCAGGGCGCAGGCGCCGCTTACCGCCATCGCCGCAATCGTCACCGTGGTGCGCCCGAACCGGTCCGCCAACAGCCCGCCCCCGACACAACCCAGCGCGCCCGACCCCATCACCACAAAAGTCGCAAAAGCCGCCAGCGTATCGGCACCGAAATTAGGGCCGAGGGTCAACCGGAAGCTCGCGGTCAGCAACACCCCGATCCACGCCCACATGGCATAGAGCTCCCACATGTGGCCGAGATAGCCGATGTTCGCCAGACGCAATCCACGCTGGGTCCAGCCCCGAAACGCCGCATTGATCCGAAATGGCGGCGTGGGTGCTGTGTTAGGGCCCACGACCACCAGCAGGATCGCAAAGGCCGCCACAGTGGCCGACACAGATGCCGCCACAAGGGTAAACACCCAGTCGATACCGCCTAGGGCGTTGAACAGATGCGGGCTTGCCGAGCCCAGCGTAGGGCCCCAACCAGCGCCCCAATCGTCAAACCCATATCGCCACGCGCCCAGCTGGCCGCCAGCTTCATTCCCACCGGGTAAATTCCGGCCATGCAAACCCCGGTCGCAAATCGCAAGGCGATCACCGCCCAGGACGACGGCTCAAAGGCCAAAATCAGCAGATTGGCGACGGCCGCCAACAGCACCGACACCAAAAAGAAGCGTCGCGGTTCGATCCGGTCCGCCAGATTGAACAAAGCGCTGAACAGGGTTCCGACGACGAACCCGGCCTGAACCGCGCCGGTGAAAAGCGACGCGATCAGCGGCGACAGGCCGACGCTGTCGCGCAAGGCGTGCACCACGGCAGACGCGGAGAACCACAACGACATAGTCGCCACGGCACAAAAAGCGATGATCAGGAGTGAACGCGCACGAACGGACACGGGGCACCTCTTGCGAAAAGATCGCTTGAGCTACCCCGATCCAGATTCAAGGGCGAATGACGATTGCGTTTCCGGTCGCGTGTCAGGCAAAAGCGCCTAGGACAACGCCCCGCAGGCTCGCTGGATACGGGTGCAGGCTTCTTCCAGCACTTCCGTGGCCGTCGCATAGGAAATCCGGAAATGCGGGGACAGCCCGAAGGCTTCGCCATGGACCACGGCCACGCCTTCGGCGGCGAGCAGATACTTCGCCACATCCGCATCGCTGTTCAGCACCTCACCCTCGGGGGTTTTCTTCCCGAGCATGCCGGCCGCCGATGGGTAGACATAGAACGCACCTTCCGGCGTCGCACAGGTCAGCCCGTCCGCCTGGTTGAGCATCGAGACCACCAGATCGCGGCGTTCCTTGAAGATCTTGTTGTGGGCAGGGATGAAATCCTGCGGACCCTGCAGCGCTTGGAGGGCGGCCCATTGGGAAATCGTCGAGGTCGAGGTGGTCGACTGGGACGAGATCATGTTCATCGCCTTGATCAGCTCCGTCGGTCCCGCCGCATAGCCGACCCGCCAGCCGGTCATGCAATAGGCCTTGGACAAGCCGTTCAGGGTCAGGGTGCGATCGTAAAGCTCCGGTACAACCTGAGCGATGGTGGTGAAGACAAAATTGTCATAGACGATCTTCTCGTACATATCGTCAGGCATGACCCAGACATGGGGGTGACGCAACAGCACCTCGCCCAGCGCCTTCAGCTCGGCCGCTGTATAGGCCGCCCCTGACGGGTTGCAGGGCGAATTCATCATCAGCCATTTGCTCTTCGGCGTGATCGCCGCTTCAAGAGCTTCCGGGGTCAGTTTGAATCCGGATTCCTGGGTCGTCTCGACCACCACCGGCACGCCCCCACAAAGCAGCGTGATGTCGGTGTAGGACACCCAATAAGGCGCCGAAACGATTACCTGGTCGCCGGGGTTGATCGTCGCGAAAAGCGCGTTGTAGATGGTTTGCTTGCCCCCACAACCGACATGAATCTGAGCCGAAGTGTAATCGAGCTCGTTGTCGACCTTCAGCTTCTCGCAAATCGCTTCGCGGAGCTCCGGAATACCGGCCGGTGCCACGTATTTGGTCTTGCCCTCGGCCATAGCCCGCGCCGCCGCGTCCTTAATGTTTTGCGGCGTGTCGAAATCCGGTTCGCCCGCAGCCAGACCGATCACATCACGGCCCTGGGCTTTGAGCTCCTGGGACAGGGTGTTGATCGCAATCGTGGGCGACGGCTTGATGCTGCTGAGACGGTCGGCAAGAAGAGCCATAAGGGTGCACTCGCTCGAAAATTATGTTGCGAGTGCGAACGTAATCCCGGACCTCCTGCGGCGCAACAGTTCTGGGGCCGGATTGACCCACAGGGGGTTGCGCCTGCGGCGTCTTCCCCGCGATGCGTTTCTGATACGCATCACTGTCCAGGCTCGCCCAAATGCAAACGACTAAAAAGTCGAGCATGCTGGCGCTGACAATTCCAAGAATAACGATGTTTTCGAGGGGAATGTGTGGTCTCCAATGAGTCCCATGAAAACCCACCCAACCGGAAAATCCGGGTATTGACCCAGATCAAATCGTAGACTTATCCGCGTCACCGAATTACATGAATTCCCAGACTCGCTTTTCCACAGGTGCCCGACCTATATAGATGCGATGGCTGACCTCACTGAAATTCAGGCGAAATACCTACCCGAGGCGCGGGAATTGCCACGCCCGGCGTTTCTCGACGATCACCCAGCCGGAAACGTGCGAGCCGAGTTCGAGCTGACGTCGAATTACAGCCCAGCAGGGGACCAGCCCAAGGCGATCGAGGATTTGATCGCCGGGCTGGGCCGTGACGAGAAGGAGCAGGTGCTGCTCGGGGTCACCGGGTCTGGCAAGACTTTCACCATGGCCCATGTGATCGCCCGGACCGGCCGCCCAGCGCTGATCCTAGCCCCCAACAAGACCCTCGCCGCCCAGCTCTATTCGGAAATGAAAAACTTCTTCCCGAAAAACGCGGTCGAGTATTTCGTTTCCTACTACGACTACTACCAGCCCGAGGCCTATGTCCCGCGTTCGGACACCTATATCGAGAAGGAATCCTCGATCAACGAGCAGATCGACCGGATGCGCCATTCGGCGACACGGGTGCTGTTCGAGCGCCGCGACGTGGTGATTGTTGCTTCCGTGTCGTGCATCTACGGTATTGGGGACGCCGAATCCTATTTGAAGATGACCAAGGTCTACAATGTGGGCGACCGGGTCGACCGCAGCCAGATGCTGCGCGATCTCACCGAGCTGCAGTACAAGCGCAACGATGCAAGTTTCTACCGTGGCATGCTGCGTGCCCGGGGCGACACGGTAGAAATCTTCCCGGCCCATCTCGAAGACCGGGCCTGGCGCCTGTCCCTGTTCGGCGACGAGATCGAATCGATCCGGGAGTTCGACCCACTAACGGGCGCCACCACGGCGGATCTGGATAAGGTTACGGTCTTCGCCAACTCCCATCACATCACTCCCAAGCCGTCGCTCCAGCAAGCCATCAAAACGATCAAGGCCGAGCTCGATATCCAGCTCAAAGTGCTCCAGACCGAGGGCCGTCTGCTCGAGGCCCAGCGGATCGAACAGCGTACCACTTTCGATCTGGAAATGATCGCCGCGACCGGGGTGTGTCCGGGCATCGAGAATTATTCGCGCCACCTGACCGGCCGCGAACCCGGCGAGCCGCCCCCCACCCTGTTCGAATACCTGCCCAGCGACGCTCTGCTGTTCGTCGACGAATCCCACATCACCGTGCCCCAGGTCGGCGGCATGTTCCGGGGAGATCTGTCGCGCAAGGGCACCCTGGCCGAGTTTGGATTCCGCCTGCCCTCCTGCGTCGACAACCGACCCCTCAAATTCGAGCTAGTGTACGCCATGCGGCCGGACACGATTTACCTCTCGGCCACCCCCGGCGACTGGGAGTTAAAGGAAACCGGCGGCGTTTTCGCCGAGCAGGTTGTGCGCCCGACCGGGCTCATCGACCCGGTCTGCATCGTTCGCCCGGTGGGGACCCAGGTCGATGATCTGATCGCCGAATGCAAGGAAGTGATCGCCAAGGGGTCCCGGGTGTTGGTCACAACTCTGACCAAGCGAATGTCCGAGGACCTGACCGAATACATGCACGAGCAGGGCCTGAAAGTGCGCTACATGCATTCGGATATCGAGACGCTGGAGCGGATCGAGATCCTGCGTGACCTGCGGCTCGGCACCTTCGACATTCTGATCGGCATCAACCTTTTGCGTGAGGGTCTGGATATCCCCGAATGTGCCCTAGTCGCCATTCTCGATGCGGACAAGGAAGGCTATCTGCGTTCCAAAACCTCCCTGATACAGACCATCGGCCGGGCGGCGCGCAACATTGACGGGCGGGTTATCCTCTATGCCGACGTCATGACCAAAAGCCTGACTGCCGCCCTCGACGAGACCTCCCGGCGGCGCGAGAAACAGCAGATCTACAACACCGAGAACGGGATCACCCCGGAATCGATTCGCACCAATATCTCCGACATTCTGAACAGCGTATTCGAACGCGACCGGGTAACCGTCGATATCGATGACGACGAGACACCCCACCGCGTGGGCAAGGATCTGCAAACCTATATCGCCGAGCTCGAAGCGCGCATGCACACCGCCGCAGCGGATCTGGAATTCGAGGAGGCGGCCCGGCTGCGGGACGAGATCAAGCGGCTCGAGGAGCAGGAACTTCTGTCCATGGGAGCCGATCTCGATGGCTCCCCCTGGCGCGACAGCGAAGCGGCTAGTGACGTACTCACCGCCCAGCGTGCCGCCCGGACCAAAGCCAACCTCACCGCGCGGCCGAAAGGCGGCTCTGGCAAAGGCGGTGGCAGGGGTCGTCGACGGCGGGGCGCTTAAGCTTTCACGCCAATCTGTTCGAGCAGAGATTGCCGGTCGCCGAGCACCCAGACTTTGGTGATCCGGTTGTCGACCATGGTGAACATGGCGACCCCGGCATATTCGATCCGCCGTCCCGTCGCCTCATGATCGAACAATGTTCCGTCATGACTGCACCGTCTCAACGGTTCCACATCTCATTGAAAAAACGCTCGACCAGCGCCCGGTTGGCCGCCTCACTCATGATGATTTCCGCCGGGCCAGCCAGTCGGACAGTTTTTCAGACAACAAGGCAAACACGCTGGGTCGGTCCAGTCGCGCGAAGTACTTCTGATGATAGTCTTCGGCCACCCAGAACTTCTGCGCCGGCAGGAGTGTCGTGGTGATCGGCCCATCATGGCGACCCGATGCGGCCTCAGCTTCTTTCGAGGTCCGCGCAGCGGCGGCCTGACTGTCTTCATGCACGAAGATCACGGACCGGCACTGGCTGCCCGCATCGTCCCCCTGCCCGTCAATCTGAGCTGGATCGTGCATCCTCCAGAACAGTTCGAGAAGCTCGTCATAGGACACAAGCGTCGGGTCGTAATCGACCTGAATAACTTCCGCATGGCCGGTGGGAGTATGACAGACCTCCTCATAAGTGGGTTGGGGCTTCGTGCCGCCCATATAGCCGACTTGGGTTCCCCGTAACCCCGCGGATCTGATAGTAGAAATGTTGTGGATACCAGAAACAGCCGGCGCCAAAAGTTGCACGTGCCATCGCTCACCTCATACGGGAATCAGGTCGACGCGGGGGTCGCGAGAATGGTGGTGCCGCCGGCGCTGAGCAATTTGATACCCGCATCCTTAAGCGCAGCGTGAGCCGCCTGATTTAAGGCGTAGCGGGTCTGATAGTAGCGCGAACTGGGCACCCAGTAGCGCAACCCGAGAATAATTCCGCCAAAGCTGAAATCGTGGATACCGACCTGGGGGGAGCCCTCTTCCGTGAGCTCCGCAACATTTTCGAGCGCCGCCACGATGGCCGCGATCGCCTGGTCCGGATCACTGTCCGCAGCGATCACGATTTGGGATTCGACGATCCGGTGCGCATCGGAATTGATCAAAATCTCGCCGACAATCTTGCGGTTCGGGATCGTGATCTTCTCGAGGTCCTCACCAATCAGCACGGCATGGGCAAGCGTGACTTCGTCGACCACGCCCGAGACGCCCTGCACAAGCACCGTGTCCCCCACCAAAAAGGGCCGGGTTAGGATGATGACAAGACCCGCGCCGTAATTGGCGATCGGCCCCTGGACAGCAAAGGAAAAACCGAAAGCAGCCGCACCACCCAGCGCGACCAGCGGGGCAATATCGATGCCGAAATTGCTCAAGGTGATGATTACAACGATCACCACGAGCAGGATCTTCACCATATTGCCGGCAAACCGGGCCAGGGTGATGTCGAGCTTTCGAATTTAGCAGAGGCGGGTGACCCGACGCCCTAGAAACCCGGCGACCTTGAGCCCGATCAACAGGATGACCAGCGCACCAATCAACTACAATCCGTGGGCAATCGCGAATTCTGACGCGACGTCGATGACGGTATTCACCATCTGAAGTTGTGGTTCTATGTGATCCTCTTCGCGTCTTCAGTCCCTGTCAGAAGCGCAACTTATCGCCAATAGTTCGATTGAACCATCCGGGACAAAACGAATGTCGCTTGGGATGGTGGAAATATTGCGATTCACCGATAGGAAGTGCCCAGTTTTCTCTTGAAAAACCCTCTCCGGATCGCGATGTAGGATCAGCAGTGCTCCACTGCCATTGCGTGCGACCCAACGGGGCGCAGATCCCGGGAGAACGGAAATCAGTTACACCGGCTTTCTCATGGCGGCCATTGGATTGACCCTGCTTCTGTTCTCTGCAGACTTCATGGTGCGCGGCGCGGTCGGGATCGCACGGCGGATTGGTTTATCCCCCCTTCTCATCGGCCTTACCGTCGTCGCCATCGGCACCTCGGCGCCGGAACTTTTCACGACTCTGACGGCGACCCTTGAGGGTTCGCCTGATCTTGCACTCGGCAACGTGATCGGTAGCAATCTGGCGAATATGCTTCTGATCCTCGGTATCGCGGCGCTGATGCGGCCGGTACTTTGCGCGCCCCGGGTCATCGCCCGTGACGGCACCATGGTGCTGGCGGCCACGATTCTGTTCGTCGCGATTGCGATGACCGGCGCTTTCCTGCTGTGGCACGGCGTCACTTTACTGGGCGGTCTCGTTCTGTATTTGGGCCTGACCTATCGCGCCGAACGCAAGACCGTGGAAGATAGCCTGCACGCCCGTGAGAGCGAGGATGTTTCCGGGGTCCCTGACCGGGCGATGATCGCGACATTGCTGCTGGTCGGCGGCCTCATCGGTACCGTGATCGGCGCGAAGCTGCTGGTCGATGGTGGCGTCTCGGTCGCCGAATCACTGGGGGTTTCCAAAACCGTCATCGGGCTGACCCTGGTGGCGATCGGCACCAGCCTGCCCGAACTCGCCATCGTCGTGGTCGCCAGCATGCGTGGACATGGCGACGTGGCACTCGGCAACGTACTCGGCAGCAACATCTTCAACCTGCTCGGTGTCACCGGCGCGGTCGCCATCGTGGCGCCGCTTAACGTTCCGGCCTCATTGCTCGAATTCGATATCTGGCTGCTACTAGGGGTGACCTTGCTGCTGATCCCGATGATGCTCACCGGCGGCTGCCTGAGCCGGCGCGAGGGCATCGTGCTAGTCCTGCTTTATGTCGGCTTTCTGGCTCTCCAGGTCGAAAGTGTACGCAGTCTGGTTCTGTAGTCGGGTGCCACTCATTCGGTTTGATGCCCCTTCAAACCTATGACATTCTGCCTATAAATTAGGCAAACATAAAAACCTGTAATGTTTTCCGCGAGGAGCCACATATCGGGCCGGAAAACTACACAGACTTATCCACGAGAACCGGGGATAAGGTGGGGAACCATTCACCGGTTGTGAACCGACCCATCCGACAGGTATTTAGCGTGATCGATGACTGATAGCGCAACCACCGACGACACACCTGAGTTGCCCGATCCCCCATCCGGGAACGGGGTAGAGGTTATCCGCGCCCGTTTGCGGACCCTGCCTGAGGGTCCTGGCGTCTATCGCATGCTGAACGAAAAGGGCGATGCGCTCTATGTCGGCAAGGCGCGCAACCTCAAACGACGGGTGACCAATTACACCCAGCTCAGCCGGCTGCCGTACCGCTTGCAACGCATGGTCGCCGAGACCGTCGAGCTCGAAATCGTCACCACCCATACCGAAGCCGAAGCGCTGTTGCTCGAATCCAACCTGATCAAGCGCCTGGCCCCCCGCTACAACGTGCTGCTCCGCGACGACAAAAGCTTTCCCTACATTCTGGTGACCAAGCACCTCGATCGGCAAACCAGCAAGACAGGTGCCCGTCCCACCACCCGCGCGGCAAGGGAAGAACAGAAGACGCGCCGTCAAAGCCACACCGGTCCTGATCCCGCCGACTGGCCCGGCGTGGTCAAATATCGTGGCGCGCGCACCCTGCCCGGAGAGTATTTCGGCCCGTTCGCCTCCGCCGGGGCGGTCAACCGGACCCTCAACGCGCTGGAGCGCGCCTTCCTCTTGCGCAGCTGTTCGGACTCGATCTTCTCGGGCCGCTCCCGTCCCTGCCTCAAATACCAGCTGAAGCGCTGTGCTGCGCCCTGCGTCGGCTACGTGTCCGAAGACGAATACGGCGTCCTGATCGAACAGGCCCGAAGCTTTCTGACCGGCAAGTCCCGGGAGATCCAGGAACAGCTGGCAACCGAGATGCAGAAGGCCTCCGATCAGACTGAATTCGAGGCTGCGGCCCGATTCCGGGACCGCATCCGCGCGATGACCCAGATTCAATCGCATCAGGACATCAATATCGAGAACCTGGATATCCGTGACGCCGATATCGTCGCCGCCGACGAAGACGGCGGCCGCATCTGCATCCAGGTGTTCTTCTTCCGGGCCGGGCGCAATAACGGCAACCGGGCCTATTTTCCGCGCCACGACAAAACGGTAGCGATAGAGGAGGTGCTCGCGGCGTTTCTCGGCCAGTTCTACGAGAACAAACCGGCCCCGCCGGTGGTTCTGCTAAGCCACAAGCCCGCCGAGATCGAGCTCATCGCCGAAGCGCTGGGGGTGCGCGCCGAGCGCAAGGTGAACGTGGCCGTGCCCCAACGAGGCGCGAAGCGAAAGCTGGTCGAACACGCCCGCACCAATGCCCGCGACGCCCTGCAGCGCCGCCAGGCCGAAAGCGCCACCACACGCGACCTGATCGCCCAGGTCGGCGCGCTCTTCGGGCTCGATGGCCCGCCCCAGCGGATTGAGGTCTACGACAATTCTCATGTCCAGGGTGCCCACGCGACCGGGGCCATGATCGTGGCCGGGCCCGACGGTTTCATCAAACCAGCCTATCGCCGCTTCAACATGCGCGGGGCCGCAACCGCCACCCAGGAGGGCTACAATCCGGGCGACGATTTCGCGATGATGAACGAGGTTCTTACCCGTCGGTTCTCCCGAGCCCTCAAGGAAGACCCGTACCGCAGCAAGGGCCAGTGGCCGGACTTAATCCTGATCGATGGCGGCAAAGGCCAGCTCACCTCGGTACTCAACGCGCTGGAAGAACTCGGCATCGATGACGTGGCAATGGTCGGGATTGCCAAAGGGCCGGACCGGGACGCCGGTCGGGAAAGATTCTTCCTGGTCGATGGGGATCCCGATGGTTTTCAGCTGCCGCCCCGCGATCCCGTGCTCTACTACCTACAACGCCTGCGTGATGAAGCCCATCGCTTCGTGATCGGCGGCCACCGTCAGAAACGTTCGCGGGCGATCACCCAAAACCCTCTCGACGAGATTTCGGGCATCGGCGCCCGCCGCAAACGCGCCCTGTTGACCCATTTCGGATCCGCCCGTGCCGTTTCCGAGGCCGGGCTGCAGGATCTCGAAAAGGTGGACGGAATCAACAATACCGTGGCACGTCGTATCTACGACTTCTTCCACACCGCCAGCTGACATTCCGGCGAACGGACCCAATGCGATGACCATTCCCAATATCCTGACTTTTGCGAGAGTCGCCCTGATCCCGCTCCTGCTGGTTTTGTTGTTTCTCGACGGCGACACCATGCGCTGGTGGGCGCTGGCCCTGTATCTGACACTCGCGGTGACCGATTATCTCGACGGCTATCTCGCGCGGGCGTTGAACCAGCAAAGCGAACTCGGGGCGCTGATCGACCCGATCGCCGACAAGATCCTTGTCGCCGCACTGATCGTGGCGCTGGTGGGCAGTGGCGACATCGCGCGCTGGGACATCGCTGCCGCGATCCTGGTGCTCAGCCGTGAATTCCTGGTCTCGGGCCTGCGTGAATTTCTGGCCCAGCGTGACCTCCCGCTGCTGGTCACGAAACTCGCGAAATGGAAAACCACGATCCAGCTTATCGCGATCGCCTTGTTTATCCTGCCTCCTCTGGACATCACCAACCAGGCCCTGATCGCCTCTTCCGTGTGGTGGATCGCAACCCTGCTCACCCTGGTTACAGGCTACGGCTACGTCACGTCGGCCACACACCGATTGAACCACCGTAACGCGGATCAATAAGATGAAGGTCGCAGGCATCGTCGGCTGGCACGACAGCGGCAAGACCACGTTGCTGATCGCCGTGGTCCAGGAACTGGTTGCGCGCGGCCACACGGTCTCCACCATCAAACACGCCCATCATGGATTTGACGTGGACCGGCCAGGCAAGGATTCATGGCAGCACCGCGAAGCAGGCGCTTCCGAGGTCTTGGTCGGGTCGGCCAAGCGCTGGGCCCTGATGCACGAACTTCGCGGGACCACGGAACCCGGCCTCGATGAGCTTCTGGCCCAGATGAGTCCGGTCGACATTGTCCTGGTCGAAGGGTTCAAATCCGCGGGTCACGACAAGATCGAGGTCTACCGCGCCGGTCTTGAAGAGCGCCCCCTGGTGCACAATATTTCGGGAATTGTTGCCTTCGCCAGCGATAACTCCATCGACGATATCGACCCCACGGTCACCAAACTGGATAGCGCAAACACTCCAGGCGTGGCGGATTTCATCGAGCATCACTGGGCGCTTACCCGTCCCGCCCGGAGCGCCTGATCGTGGCCCAACTCTCTGATGACTGCTTTGTACCCGGGGAAGGCCTGATTGCCGCCGATGTCGCTCTGAAACAACTCGATGACCGCCTGACCTGCGTTGTCGGAACCGAGACCGTATCCCTGCGCAATGCCACGGGACGGTTTCTGGCCCGGGATGTGATCGCGGAACGGGATGTCCCGCCTCACGACAATTCCGCCGTCGACGGATACGCGGTGTATTTCAACGATTTGGCGACTGATGGCGACACGAAATTGCCGCTGGTCGGGCGTGTCGCCGCGGGACAAGGTTTGGGACACGCGGTCGAACGCGGCACCGCATTGCGCATCTTCACCGGGGCCCCAATACCAGGTGGACCCGACGGCCCCGACACGGTGCTAATGCAGGAAGACTGTGAAACCCTTAAGGTCGATGGCACAACAACAGTCAGCATTCCAACCGGAATCGCAAAGGGCGCGAACCGCCGAGCCCGCGGCGAAGATATAACCTGCGGCCAGACAGTGCTCCGCGCCGGCACCCGATTGCGCCCGCAGGATATCGGCCTGGCCGCCTCGCTGGGTCTGTCAGAACTGGACGTTTACGCCCGGCTGGTGGTCGGTGTGATGTCGACCGGTGACGAAGTCGTCGATCCGGGACAACCAGTACAAGACGGTGATATCTATGACGCCAACCGGCACGCCCTGATGGCCGTGCTCTCAGACCTCGGCTGCACCATTCGCGATTTCGGAATTGTGCCCGATGATGCCGACCGCATCGCCGAGACGCTGAAGCAGGCGGCAGAAAGTTGCGATGCCATCCTCTCGACCGCGGGCATGTCCGTCGGCGAAGAAGACCATCTCGCCAACACTATTCGCGCCCATGGGACCCTGCATTTCTGGAAAGTCGCGATCAAACCCGGGCGGCCGATCGCCTTTGGGCAAATCGGACACACGCCGTTCATTGGCCTGCCGGGAAACCCCGCCGCGATGATGGTCACCTTCCTGCGCATGGCGCGACCTGCCCTGCTCAAGCTGGCGGGCGCAACAACCCTGAAGCCGCGGCTCTATCCGGTACGCGCCGGATTCACCCATCAGAAGAAGGCGCGTCGCGTTGAATATGTGCGGGTGCATCTGGAAGACGGCGAAGACGGCATTCCGGTGGCCCGCAAATTCCCCCGAAGTGGTGCGGGCATCCTGTCATCCCTTGTCGGATCAGACGGGCTGGTTGAATTGCCCGAGGAGATGACCCAACTTTCGGAGGGAACAATGGTATCCTACCTGCCCTTTACGGAAGTCGCGCGATGAAGATCCTTTACTTTGCCTGGATGCGCCAACGCATCGGCACCTCGAGCGAGGAAATCGACCTCCCCGCGAATGTTGCCACGGTGGACGAACTCATCGATTGGCTGATAGCCAAAGGCGACGGCTACCGGGGCGCATTTGTGAAACGCGAGGTCATTCGGGCCGCGGTCAACCAGGACTACGTCAAATTCGACCATCCGGTCGCCGACAATGACGAGATCGCGTTTTTCCCACCCGTGACCGGCGGCTAAAGGACACGTTTCGATGATACGGGTCCAACAGGAAGATTTTGATATCGGCGCCGAACTGGCCGCCCTGAGCGCGGGCGACACCACGATCGGCGGCGTGGCGAGTTTCACGGGGCTGGTTCGCGACATGACACCGATTGAGGGCGCGGACCGCAGTATTTCGACCATGACCCTGGAACACTATCCGGGCATGACCGAGAAAAAGCTCTCCGAGATCGAAGCCGAAGCCAATCAGCGCTGGCCGCTTTCGGCAAGCCTGATCATCCACCGCTACGGCACGCTGGCGCCCGGGGATCAGATCGTATTCGTCGCCTGTGCCTCAGCACACCGACAGGCCGCGTTCGATGCCTGCCAGTTCCTGATGGACTGGCTGAAGACGGATGCCCCGTTCTGGAAACTGGAGTACACCGACACTGGCAGTGTGTGGGTTGAAGCGCGCGATTCCGATGACGCGGCTGCGGCGCACTGGAGCAAAGACCCCAGCGACGCGGCTTAATCCGTTTGAGCTATTCAGCCGCCACAGCCTCGGCGCGGCCGGTCACCAGATTGTCGTAATCCTGCATCAGATTGCGGGTGATTTCGCCAACCACGAAAGTATGGTCTTCGGCGATCTGCGCGATCGGTGTAACTTCCGCCGCGGTGCCGGTCACAAACATCTCGCTCGCATCGCTCAGCTCTTCGGGCATGATCGCGCGCTCAATTACCTCATAGCCCCGCGCCTTGGCGAGCTTGATCACGGTCTGTCGGGTGATCCCGTTGAGGAAACAATCCGCCTTCGGCGTGTGAATTTTGCCGTCCATCACCAGGAACATATTCGCGCCCGTGGTCTCGGCCAGCTGGCCGCGCCAATCGAGCATCAGCGCGTCTGCGTAGCCGTTTGCTTCTGCTGCGTGCTTGGACAAAGTGCAGATCATGTACAGACCGGCTGCTTTGGCGTGGACCGGCTGGGTCTTGGGATCGGGGCGGTTGTAGATCGCCCAGTCGAGATTGATGCCCTTCATCCGCGCTTCCGGGCTGAAATAGGACGGCCACTGCCACACGGCGAGGCCCACATGGATTTTGCAGTTCTGAGCTGAAACTCCCATCTGTTCCGGCCCGCGCCAGGCGGCCGGACGAAGATAGGCATCCTCATAGCCCGCTTTCCCAAGCGCGTCGCGGCTCACCGCATCCAGTTCGGCAACCGTGTAAGGAATCTCGAAACCGAGCATCCCGGCGGACGCATGCAGCCGCTCATTATGGGCCGTCAGCTCGAAGATCTCGCCGTTATAAGCGCGCATGCCCTCGAAGACACAGGAGGCGTAATGCAAGGCGTGGCTCAAATAATGCACCTTGGCATCGCGCCACGGCACAAATGCGCCATCCATCCAGATTACGCCATCACGATCGTCATAAGGGGCTTCTTGCATCTCTCGGTTCCTTGAAACATTCGAACTTACGTAGCCTGCCCGGAGACAAATAATTCCGCAACAAGCTTGCGTCACGTAACATTGAGCTATAATTAAGTCAATATGGTTGACCTTAATTCGAGTGCCGTTTCTGCTCCCCTTCGCGAGGAGGATCTGCGCCAGGGTATCGAGCTTCTGTTCTATGGATACCGGGACTTCACCGGAGAGCCCGACGCCATTCTGGACAAATACGACCTCGGACGGGCACATCACCGCGTGATCTATTTTGTCGGTCGCAACCCGGGCATCACCATCACCGAGCTGTTGGAAATCCTCCGCATTACCAAGCAAAGCCTTTCACGCGTGCTGGGCCATCTTCTCGAAACCGACTTCATCCACCAGCGCGCCGACCCTGCTGATCGACGGCGTAAGCAACTCACTCTGTCAGACAAAGGGAAAGCTCTCGAGCACGAGCTGACTTCCGTTCAGATGGAACGGTTTGCCCACGCTTATCGCGATGCCGGGGCGGAAGCAGTTGAAGGATTTCGTCGCGTGCTGATCGGCATCATCAACCCGGAAGACCGCGCCCGGGTTCGTCCCACCACCGTGCGCACGACGAACCGCCGTTGACCCGCGAAGCATCAGCTCAAAAAGGCTCTGCCGAGACAGGCGATGTCTGTCCAATTGCGGGATATAGTTGGCCCTGATGGAAGAAAGCTCCCACATTCTCGTCGTCGATGACGACCGCCGGTTGCGCGAACTACTACAGAAATTTCTGATCGATAGCGGATTCCGGGTCACCACGGCCGAAAGCGCCGCCGACGCGCGCGAGAAGCTCCTGAGCATCCAGTTCGATCTGCTCGTCCTCGATCTGATGATGCCGGGGGAAAGTGGATTGTCTTTGACCAGCGGTTTGCGGGAAACCAATTCCGTCCCGATCCTCCTGCTGACCGCCATGGGCGAACCGGAAGACCGGATCGACGGCCTCGAACGTGGCGCCGACGACTATCTGACCAAACCGTTCGAACCCCGGGAGCTGGTTGCCCGGATTCGCTCGATCCTGCGCCGGGCGGGTGTGGTCCAGAGCGCGGTCTCAGAATTCCACTTTGGCTCGTTCACCTATGATTCCCAACGGCAGATCCTGACGGGTCCCGACGGCATGGTCCCCCTGACCGGCGCCGAGGCGCGGCTTCTCGATGTCCTGGCCAAATCACCTGGGATACCGGTCAGCCGAACAGACCTGCAGCAGGAAAGTGGAATCACCGGCAGTGCCCGTGCTGTTGATGTCCAGGTAACCCGACTTCGGCGTAAGATCGAACCCAATCCTCCGACCCCGCGCTATTTGCAGACCATGCGGGGGCAAGGCTACGTTTTATGGCCGGACTAGCCCCATGCCACAGGGACGCCCATGTCGCTGCTAAATGACATTCTGCGAGTGCCCCGCATTCTGCGCCTGCTGCTGAAGCGCCTGTTGCCGGGCGGCCTGCTCGCGCGCTCACTCCTGATCATTGTCGTGCCCCTGGTTTTGTTGCAGGTCGTCAGTGGCATTATTTTCTACGACCGGCACTGGTCAAATGTCAGCCGCCACCGGGCTAATGCCCTGGCGGGAGACATCGCCATGGTTCTCGAGCTGGTCGACAAGGGCGGAATCAATAGTAACCAGCGCGCGGTCTTCAACCTCGCGCGGCGAACCCTCGATCTGATCATCAAATTCGAGCCCGATGCAATTTTGCCCAATGTAGAGTTCGTACCGTCGGGCAATCTCGAAACCACTCTGGCACGCTCGATCAACGAAATCGTCCAGCGTCCCGTAATCATCGACAGCACCAGCACTCATGATCGCGTTGTCATCGACGTCCAGCTCCCCTCGGGCGTGCTTCAGGTTTCAGCAAACGAAGAACGGCTGATCAGTTCGACCACCAAAATATTCATCCTCTGGATGATTGGCACCTCGCTGATCCTGTTCGCGGTGGCCACATTGTTTATGCGCAATCAGGTCAGCCCGATCCGCCGTCTCGCCACGGCTGCCGACAATTTCGGTAAAGGCCGTGACACCCCGAATTTCAAGCCCTCCGGGGCTTCAGAGGTTCGTCAGGCCGCGAGCGCTTTCATGGCGATGCGCAGTCGTTTGGAAAGGCAGATCCAGCAGAGAACCGAAATGCTCGCCGGCGTCAGCCATGACCTGCGAACGCCGTTGACGCGCATGAAGCTGCAAATCGCCATGCTGAACTCCAACACCGAGATCGACGAACTCAGCTCGGACGTCGCGGCAATGGAAAGCATGATTGAGGGATATCTCAACTTTGCCCGCGGCGAAGGCACCGAGGAACGCCAGTCGGTGAACGCCACCGACCTGCTCGAAGAGGTTACCCGCGACGCAGCCCGCAACGGATCACCCGTGACCCTTAACCTGCATGACGAAGTCGAGCTTCCTTTGGCGCGCAACGCGATGCGCCGCTGCCTGACCAACCTGTTGGAAAATGCCGGTCGCCATGGCGATCAGATCGCAATGTCCGCGACACGCAATGGGCGGGTCCTCGAAATCTTCATTGACGACGACGGGCCGGGCATCCCCGAAGAAATGCGTGAAGACGTCTTCCGTCCATTTTTCCGGCTCGATCAATCACGCAACACCGAAACCGGCGGCACGGGGCTAGGCCTTTCCATCGCCCAGGACATCGTGCACGGCCATGGCGGTGAAATCAGCCTCGAAACCTCGCCCCTCGATGGACTTCGGGTCGTGATCCGAATACCAATCTAGAGTTATTTCCCCACGCTACGGCGGTCAGAACAACCGGCCGCCATTGGGCACCGGCTTGTCGATGCCAAGCAACACCACAGCGCCATCAGGGTCGGGAAATCCAAGCACCAGAAGTTCGGACATGAACTTGCCGACCTGCTTGGGCGGAAAATTCACCACGGCGGCGACCTGACGCCCGATCAGAACGTCGGGCGTATAATGCACGGTCAGCTGCGCCGATGTCTTACGCACGCCTATCTCCACACCCAAATCGACCCAGAGCTTTATCGCGGGACGTCGGGCTTCGGGAAAGGACTGCGCGTCGACAACCGTTCCCACCCGCACATCCACTTTCAGAAAGTCATCGAACGAAATTTCCATCAGTTTAGCTCCCGGGTGGATCGGAGATTTGCAGGCCAGCGCAGGGGGGCAACGCTGCCAGCCCTGCCATTGCGCGCCGCAAATTGTGGTCCAGCGCGGCCATCGTTTCGCCCAGATCAGCGCCTGTATCCTGCAGCCAGACCCGCTGGGTCGCGAGCCAGACAAGAGCCAGCGCTTTGGCAAAGAGCAAACCGCCCAGCCCGGAATCGGGATAGCCCGCGGCGCCGGCCAAACCCGCAAACGAACGCCGGCTCTGGGGCAGGATACGCAACAGCGTGTCGGGTTCGCAGGCAACATCCCGCGTCAGTCGGGATACGGCAACTTTATCGGGTTCCAAAACCTCAAAACGCTGCATCATGATATCGAGCAGTTGATCGTAACGCGCATCCGGATCATCAGGCACGGGGCCCACGTCAACGATACTCGTCGCATCGACCCGACACGCAAACATATCGAGTAGATCCGTGCGATTCGGACACAGCGCTTCTGCCGTTTCCACAGGTATATCTGCACGCGCCGCCACATCCGCAACCGTAAGCCCACGCCAGCCCTGTTCAGCAACATGAGACAACATCGCGTCGATGAGACGATTGTCGGGATGAAAAGAATTATAGGCCATAACCGTAAATGTAGCGCAAATGGCGCAGGGCGACAGCCCGGGGAGTTATCCTGCCAGTTCGCGCGACCGGGCGGTGGCCTGTCCGATGGCCTTTGTCATCAGGCGGGTCAAACCATCATCATCCATCAGAACGTCCAGCGCAGCGGCCGTGGTCCCGCCGGGGCTGGTGACATTCTCACGCAGGGTCGCCGCAGCATCCGTACTTTGCGCCAACAGCTCGCCGCTGCCTGAGACGGTTTCCCGAGCGAGCAACATCGCAAGGTCGGCCGGGAGTCCGGCATCTATCCCAGCCTGGGCCATCGCTTCGACGAGATGAAACACATAAGCCGGTCCGCTGCCCGATACGCCGGTCACCGGATCCATCAGTCCTTCGTCATCAATCCACGCAACTTTGCCAACAGCCGCCATCAACGCTTCGCAGGTTTGTCGCTGCCACTCACTGACAGGGGCGTTCGCGCAGAGAACCGTAATACCACGCCCAACGGCGGCCGGAGTGTTGGGCATAGCGCGGACAATGGCAGCATCCACGCTCAGCAATGCCTCGAACGAGGCGATGTTCCGGCCAGCGGCAATCGAGAGAAATACAGTGTTCGGCGCGACCAACGCACGATAGGGCGCCGCCACCAAATCCATCACTTGCGGTTTGACCGCAAGCACCACAACAGCCGGAGAAAACCCATCGGGGACATCATTGATGCCCGCGCCGCCGCCGACAGCCGTGGGCAATTCCGGCTCTGCTGGGTCGACCACAAAAATGCTTTCGGCGGCTGTGCCGCGTGCAATCCAGCCCGCCATCAGGGCGCTACCCATTTTTCCGCAACCAACGAGAAGGATCGAAGCTGGACTGGTCATGGGATGCATTCCCGGGTGCGGGTTAGGCTTCGCCGACGGTTTCAAAAACGATCGAGCTGACGGCAGCATGGGCGGTCTGATTACCCCAGACCACATATTGGAAGGCCGGATAAAACCGATCGAGCTCGTGCAGCGCAATGTCGATCATGTCTTCGACCTGTTCGGCCGACAGGGATCCACCACGCAACAACATCGCATGGCGATACGCCGGCAACCCGTCTTCGGCGCCGATATCAAAATGCCCAATCCCGAGGCGTTCGTTCAGGACGGCGAGCAATTCATGGACGGCCGCACGTCGTTCGGGTGGCGTACGCACGTCAAACGCACACGTAATCTGTAACGCGCCAATTTCGTCGATCCAGTTGAATACAGCGTGATAGTCACACCAACGCCCTGTCGCCTCGCCCAGCAACTCGTCCCGCGCAATCCGCTCCAACCCCCAATCGCGCAGGGCGATCGTCTCCTCGACAAGGTCGAGCGGGTGCATCGTTTGGTCGATTACTGATTGGGACAAATTGCCCATATGGACAAGCCTCCTGGACGCCGTTCGGCGCAAAATCGCAAAACACACAATATATTGTAATAACTACGAAATATTGTGGGGGTGGCCAGTATGAACCACTACAGGAAGTAGATTGTCATGAAGCCGCGTTGCGTCGCAACCATCCGGGCTGTGGACAGTCGGGAACGCATATTTCCCGGCTAACGGCGGGAAAACCCTGCCGTCAGCCGCTCAGGCTGTGTCAGTTTTCGGTTTGGCACGAGGTTTCGCGGCCGGCTTTTTCGCCGCGGCGTCGAGCTTCTTTTCCAGCGCAATAACCCGCTTTTCGAGGGCTTCCTGTACTTCACGCGCGCGGATGGCCACGGCCTCCACGGCTTCAAACTCTTCGCGCCGCACCAGATCGAGATTCTCCAGAACCCGCTCCAGGCGTTGCTGCACAAGCGTTTCGATTTCGTCACGCATTCCGCTCGCCACCCCTGCTGCACCATTGGTGAGCCGGGCAATATCGTCGAGTATTCGGCTTCGTGTCTGCACGTCGATCACTCCTTGTCAGATTTCAAGACTACGCCCCCCGGCCGGGCACGAACAAGGCCGATAGATTGCGGCGCGCCGTCGCACACGCCTATAATTTAGCCGAACTATGGGAGTGACAAATGTATCTGGTTACCGGCGGCGCAGGCTTTATCGGCTCCAACCTGGTGGCACGCCTGACCCAGGCTGACCGCAAGGTGGTTGTGTGCGACGCCGTGGATGAGACCAACCGCGCTAATCTTGAGAAACGCGGCCCGCTTGAGATCGTCGCACCCGATGACATGCTCGACTGGCTTGGATCCAATACGCCCGCCGCAATCTTCCATATGGGCGCTATCTCCTCAACGGTGGAGCGCAATGTCGATCTGGTGATGCGCACCAACTACCTCTTGAGCCTACGTCTGTGGAACTGGGCAACCACCAATCAGGTGCCGTTCATCTACGCCTCCTCGGCCGCCACCTATGGTGCCGGCACAGCTGGATTTGACGACGACAATTCCCTCGCCGCGTTGCATCGTCTGCGCCCGCTCAATCCCTATGGATGGTCGAAACTGATGTTCGACCGAGATGCCGCGCAGATGGCCTCGAACGGCGACGCGCCCCCCCAATGGGCCGGGCTGCGGTTCTTCAATGTTTATGGCCCGAACGAGTATCACAAGGGCGGGCAGCGCAGCGTGGTACCGCAATTCTGGCAACAGATTCGCGAAACCGGCCAGGCCAGCCTTTTCAAGTCACACGACCCCGACTACACGGATGGCGGCCAACTTCGGGACTTCGTGCATGTCTCCGACACGGTGGCGGTTATGCTCTGGCTCCTCGAAAATCCCTCGGTCAGCGGCATTTATAATCTGGGCACCGGTCAGGCCCGTTCCTTCGACGATCTGGCCAAAGCGATCTTCGACACGATGGGGGCCGCAGCCAAGATCGAATACGTCGCCATGCCCGGCAATATCCGCAACCAGTACCAGTACTTCACGGAAGCGCGAATGGACCGGCTGCGCGCGGCTGGCTACGATCAGCCCTTCACCTCACTTGAGGACGGCGTGCGTTCCTATGTGGGCGAGTATCTTGAGAGCAATGATCTCTACGTCTAGCAACGGGCACAAAACCCGATGAGCGGCCCTATTCCCTTTCCTGATTTCGACCCGGTTGCACTGGCCATCGGGCCTATCGTGATCCGCTGGTACGCGCTGGCCTTCATCACCGGATTGCTGCTGGGGTGGGGATATATTCTTTGGCTGCTGCGCCGCGCGCCATCGACACTGACGTCACAACAGGTCGGCGACTTCTTTAGCTGGGCCATCATCGGCGTCATCGTGGGCGGACGTCTGGGCTTTGTTGGCTTTTATCAGCCCGGCCATTTCCTTGAGAACCCACTGCAAATTTTGGCGGTCTGGAATGGCGGAATGTCGTTTCACGGCGGCCTGATTGGCGTCGGTGTTGCGACTTTCCTCTACGCCCGAAAATACCAAATCAATGTTCTCTCTCTTGCAGATCTGGTCGCCGCCGCTGCGCCGATCGGTCTGTTCCTGGGACGGCTGGCCAATTTCATAAATGGCGAACTCTACGGTCGGGCGAGCGATGTCCCTTGGGCCTTCGTATTCCCCACGGGCGGAGATGTCGCCCGGCACCCGAGCCAGCTATACGAGGCCGGGCTCGAAGGCATCGTGTTGTTCATTATCCTGATTACCATGGCCCGCCTCACATCGGCGCGGCTACGACCGGGTTTGATCGCTGGCGTGTTCCTCATCGGGTACGGCGCGGCACGTACATTCGTGGAATTCTTCCGGCAACCCGACACCTATGTCGGCGATCGTGGCTTCCTGGTCGGCGGGATGACCATGGGACAACTGCTCTCGACACCCATCGCCGTTGCAGGTGTGGTCTTCATCGTTTATGCCCTAGCTCATGTCCGGCTCGACCCAAAACCAGGCTCAGCCAAGCCCGAGTCCTAGCGCGATCGTCCGCACGGACGATGAAAGCTCGGTTGTTGCACGGCTGAAGCAAAAGATTCGCACCGACGGCCCGATCACAGTCGCCAGCTTCATGGATATCGCTCTCAGCGATCCGGACGGCGGTTACTACGCCACCCGGGACCCTTTGGGAGTCGCCGGTGACTTCACCACCGCCCCGGAAATCTCCCAAATATTTGGCGAACTTGTCGGTTTATGGTGCGTCGACACGTGGCAATCCATGGGCGCGCCAAACGCTTTCGCGGTGGTCGAACTCGGACCCGGGCGCGGCACATTGATGGCCGATGCCCTGCGTGCCATGCGCCAGGTCTCAACCTGCCACGCGGCGGCAAGCGTGCATCTCGTGGAAACCAGCCCGGTGCTTCGAGAATCTCAGCAACGGATGCTGGCAGGAGAGAATATCACCTGGCACACGAGCCTGCCTGACCTCGGGCGTATGCCTGCGATCTACATCGCAAATGAATTTTTCGATGCGCTTCCCATCCATCAGTACGTTAAGCTCGACGGCGATTGGTGCGAACGCGTGGTCGCACTCGACCCCACCCATGAGCATTTCAGCTTCACGCTGGATCAAAACCGCACGTTCCCGTTGCGCGACGTCACCAAATTGCTGGCCGATGCCGAAGATGGGACCATATTCGAATACTCACCCACGGTGCGCAGCTCGATCGACGACATCGCCCGTCTCCTCTTTCTGCATGGTGGGGCCGGCCTCATCATCGACTACGGCTACACCAGACATGCGACAGGACAAACCCTGCAGGCTGTCCGAAAACACCGCCCCGTCGACCCTCTGGACGATCCGGGTAACTGCGATCTGACAGCGCATGTGAATTTTCAGCTCCTGTCTGAAACTGCCACCAGCGCCGGAATCAAAGTGTGGGGGCCGATCGATCAGGGCAATTTCCTCCAGAAACTTGGTATTCAGACCCGAGCCGCAACCTTGCTCAAAACCGCCACTGTCTCCCAGGCCCATGATATCCGGACCGCGGTGACACGCCTGATCGCGCCGGCCGAAATGGGCGCTCTCTTCAAGGTTATGGCCCTCTCGGATTCAGGTGTGTCTCACCTCGCCGGGTTCGAGCCGGACGCATAGGCGATGACGGCCCGGCACGTCAGCGCAGAACCCCTGCGCGAAATTCCCGGTATTGAGCACGGGTTCCTGTCCCGTTCCGACGGCGTAAGCGAGGGAATTTACGCCGGTCTGAATTGCGGCCTCGGGTCCGATGACGACCCCGGGCATGTCCGTGAAAATCGCGCCCGCGCCGCCCAGGTCGTCGGATGCGCGGCTGACCGGTTGCGAACCCTCTATCAGGTCCATTCCGCGACGGTCATTGACGCCGACATCGACTGGGCAGACAGCCCGCCGAAAGCCGACGCCTTGGTATGTACGACCCCCGGCGTAGCGATTGGCGTCCTCGCCGCGGATTGTGCCCCCGTCCTGATGGTGGATTCCCGGGCGGGCGTCATCGGTGCCGCCCATGCCGGATGGCGCGGCGCGCTCGATGGCGTTGTCGGCGCAACGATTGACGCGATGGTCGAACGGGGCGCACAGCCCGCACACATTGCCGCCGCGGTAGGACCGTGCATCGGCCCGGCCTCCTACGAAGTCGGCCCGGAATTTCCGATCCCGTTCCTGAACCAGGATCCGGCGAACGACCAATTCTTCGCGAACAAGCCTAAATCCGACCGGCTGCTCTTCAATCTGCCCGCCTTTGTCCTGAACCGGCTGAAACAGGCCAGCGTGACCCATTGCATTTCCACCGGTCATGACACTTATAGCGACCCCAACTTTTTTAGTTATCGACGCAGCTGCCATCGCAACGAGCCTGACTATGGGCGCAATCTTTCACTGATCACGCTCAAGGGTGACCACTAGCCAATGCCCTATCTGATCATGCTGATCTTCATGACCCTTGCCGCGACGATGGTGAGCTGTGCGCTTTAGCGTTTTGATTCTCCTGGTCATGGCCCTGGCGGGCTGCCAACCGGTTCCGCGCCCGTTCGACGATGTACGCAAAAGCCCCACTGACCTCCTGAAACTCTCTGATACCCGCGGCATCATGGTGCTGCCCGTGACCGACGCGCCTCCAAATACGGCGCGCGAACTCGCCGCACAGATGGCCGCCGCCCTTATCAAACAAAACCTGCCCGCTTTCGTCAGCGGCGCCAGCCGCTCGAGCATGGTTCTGTCCAGCGCGGTAATCGATCCCGGGCGCGATGCGGTCATCGGATGGACGCTTGTTGATCCGGATGGGAAAGAAATCGGCCGTCACGAGCAAATACTCGAAGGTACACCGGTGGAGCTCTGGGCCCGGGCTGACCCGGAACTGATGACCACACTGGCTAACATTGCCGCTCCATCCATCGCGGTGATGGTGCAGGACGAACAGGTTCTTGAGGTATTTGCCCCACCGGTTTTCGTAGGTGACGTTCGAGGCACCAACCCGCGTGACACAATTCGTCTCCAGTCAGCTCTGCGTCACGCCTTGCGCGGACTCGGGACCCGGGTCGCAACTGCACGCTCAGACAAGACACTGGTGGCCACGGCTGATGTCGCGATCATACCTCTGCCAAAGGATCAACGTGAAGTCGCTATCGCCTGGGCCGTCTCCGACCCGTTCGGCACCGAGGTCGGGAAAATCGAACAGGCGAGTCCCTTTTCGCGCACTGCGGTGGAACAAAAATGGGGGCAGCTTGCTCGTGAGGCCGGGGTTGCGGCAGCGGCAGGTATAAAGCAACTAATCTCCCAGATTGACTGGAGTAAGGGGTTCCTGCCACCACCCTCCAAACGGGAGAATTAACCCGGCATAAAGGGCTAAAAGTTTATCCCCAGAGGGTGAATGTTTACACGACCATGACGGGTTGATAATTTCTCGTCGCCGACATGTCCGATTGTGTTCAATCGTACATTTTCTGAAGATTTCAAACACGTTCCACCGGAACGCAATTCGCTGCAGAGGCAGCGTGGGGGCAAGTACGATGAAGGTGCTGGCATGCAACAGCAACCGTCCGCTTGCCGAAGCAATTTCGGCATATCTCAACATTGAACTCACAAGGGCTTCGATCCGGCGGTTTTCGGACATGGAAGTGTTTGTCGAGATTCTAGAGAATGTGCGCGGTGAGGATGTGTTTGTGGTCCAGTCGACCTCCTATCCGGCCAACGATAATCTGATGGAATTGCTGGTGACTCTGGACGCCCTGCGACGCGGCTCAGCCCGGCGCATTACCGCGGTTATTCCCTATTTTGGATATGCCCGCCAGGACCGGAAAACGGGGCCAAGAACCCCGATTTCCGCCAAGTTGGTGGCCAATCTGATCACCCGTGCCGGCGCCGACCGGGTGCTTACTCTCGACCTTCATGCCGGACAGATTCAGGGCTTCTTCGACATCCCGGTCGACAACCTTTTTGGCGGCCCACTGTTCTCCGAAGACATCGGCACCAACGGCAATGCGGGCGAACGGGTGGTTGTTTCGCCCGATGTTGGCGGTGTGGTGCGTGCACGCAGCCTCGCCAAACGGCTTGACGCCGATCTCGCTATCATTGATAAGCGCCGCGAACGAGCAGGCGTTTCCGAAGTGATGAACATCATCGGTGACGTCGCCGGGCGGCAATGCTTACTAATCGACGATATCTGTGATAGCGCCGGTACGTTGTGTAATGCCGCTGCAGCGTTGAAGGAGCAGGGCGCCGAATCGGTTTCCGCCTATGTGACACATGGTGTCCTGTCAGGTGGTGCGGTTGGGCGTGTTGCGGCTTCCCCGCTGGAGTCTCTGGTGATGACGGACTCGATACAAGCAACCGAAGCGGTGCGGGTGGCGAGTAATATCCGTCAACTGACGGTCGCGCCCCTTCTCGGAGAGGCCATCGACCGCATCAGCAAAGAGGCTTCGGTTTCCGGCTTGTTCATTTGAGCGTCGGCGCATTCCGCGCCGAAATGAACCGCACCGGTGGTGGCACCCTTGGAGGCATCACCGGGCTTGAGGAGTAGAAAATGGCCGATACCGTTACATTTAATGCGGAATCGCGCGCGCTGGTAGGCAAGGGGGCCGCCCGCGCAACTCGTAGAAACGGTCGAGTACCGGCAGTTGTTTACGGCGCGAATAAGGATCCCGAATCCATTTCAATCGACCCGGCGCAGTTGCGTACCGCACGGATGCAGCCCGGCTTTTTTGCCACGCTGTTCGATGTCGGTCTGGATGGCAAAAACCAACAAGTCCTATGTCGAGATCTGCAGCTTCATCCGATCACGGATGTTCCAATGCATGCTGATTTCCTGCGCGTCACCGAATCCACACGGATCAGTGTCGAAATTCCCGTGAACTTCGAGAACGCAACAGAGTCTCCGGGCCTGAAGGGTGGCGGCGTTCTGAACGTTGTCCGCCACGTGGTCGAGGTGATGTGTCGTGCGGGTTCCATCCCGAACGACATCCTTGTCGACCTGACCGGACGTGAAGTGGGTGACAGTATCCACATCTCGGAAATCAATTTGCCCGACGGCGTCACGCCAACCATCGATGACCGCGACTTCACAATCGCGACCATCGCAGCCCCGACTGTTGCTATCGTCGAAGACGAAGTGGCCACAGAAGGCGAAGGTGGTGAAGGCACTGAGGACGGCGAAGAGGGCGACGAAGAGGGCGGCGAAGACAACAGCTAAGCCTCCCGCAAGCGGACAAAAACGCTATGCGCATGGTTGTGGGCCTCGGAAATCCGGGGCCGAAATACAGAAACAACCGACACAATATCGGCTTCATGGCGGCGGACGAGATCGTTCGCCGCCATCGGCTTTCTGCACCCCGATCCAAGTTTCAGGGCGACATCAGCGAAGGCGATATCGGCGGCGAACGGGTGTTGGTGCTCAAACCGGCAACGTTCATGAACGAATCTGGTCGATCTGTTGGTGATGCGGTCCGCTTCTACAAACTCGCACCCGAAGACATCATCGTCATCTATGACGAGATCGACCTGGCAGCTGAGAAAATTCGCGTCAAACAAGGGGGTGGCCATGCGGGTCACAACGGGCTGCGCAGTATCGACGCCCATCTGGGGGACAAGAATTACTGGCGGGTCCGTCTCGGGGTCGGACATCCCGGCGACAAAAGCCAGGTAAGCAATCATGTACTCGGCGATTTTTCCAAGCAGGACCGTGTTTGGGTTGAGCGCGAACTCGCAGCTGTGGCCGATGAACTCCCGCTTCTCCTGAGCGGACAGATAAACGACTTCATGAGCCGCGTGGCCATGGGGGCACTAGAGAAACAGACAGCGGAGCCCGTATCGGCTGCGCCAAAAAATAAACCAACCAACCCCGGCGAATCCCGCAATTCCGCGGAGGAAACCGCCATGGGTAGCGCCCTTTCCCGGGCCATGAATCGATTACGGGGACGCGAATAACATGGGTTTCAATTGTGGCATTGTCGGACTACCGAATGTCGGTAAGTCCACTCTCTTCAATGCGTTAACTGCCACTGCCCAAGCAGAAGCAGCGAATTATCCATTCTGCACGATCGAGCCAAATGCCGGCCGGGTCGCAGTTCCCGATCCTCGTCTGGTGGCGCTCGCCAGCCTGGCCAAGTCGGTCAGTGTGGTTCCCACCTATCTCGAATTCGTCGATATCGCTGGCCTCGTGCGCGGCGCTAGTAAGGGCGAGGGCCTGGGCAACAAGTTCCTGTCTCACATTCGTGAGGTCGACGCGATTTGTCATGTGCTGCGATGTTTCGAAGGTGGCGAGGTGACCCATGTCGAGGGTAGTGTCGACCCGGTGCGCGATGCGGAGATCGTCGAAACCGAATTGCTCCTGGCCGATCTCGAGGCCATGGAGCGACGGCTCGACACCACCGAGAAGCGCGCCAAGGGCGGCGACAAGGAAGCCCGCGCGCAGATGTCCGTGCTCGAACCTGTGGTGGCGGTTCTGCGGGAAGGCCAACCAGCCCGCACCGCCGAGATCAACCCGGACCTGCTTCCCGCCTTCCGGCAATTGCAGCTAATCACGTCCAAACCGGTTCTCTACATCTGCAATGTCGACGAAGACGCTGCTGCGACGGGCAATGCTCACACCGCAGCGGTCGAAAAAATGGCCGCCGAGATGGGCGCTGCTGCCGTGATCGTCTCTGCCGAGATCGAGGCCGAAGTGGCCCAGCTCGACGACCCCGATGAGCGCCTGGAATTCCTCGAAGGACTTGGCCTCGAGGAGACTGGCCTGTCTCGGGTCATCCGAGTGGGATACGAACTACTTGATCTCATTACATTTTTTACCGTCGGCCCCAAAGAGACCCGAGCCTGGACTGTAGCCAGCGGCGCCACCGCACCGGAAGCTGCCGGGCGAATCCATAGCGATTTCCAAAAGGGCTTCATCCGGGCCGAGACCATCGGATATGACGACTATCTCTCCTTTGAGGGCGAGCAAGGCTCAAAGGATGCTGGCCGCATGCGCCAGGAAGGCCGCGACTATATCGCCCGGGACGGCGATGTGATGCTGTTCCGCTTCAACGTCTAGGGCTAGGATGCCTCTTACAACAACCAACAACACGACCACGCGGGAGAAAAACTCATGGGAAAGGACTTAAAACTGACGGCCTCGGACGGGCACACACTCGATGCTTATCGCGCCGAACCAGCCGGCACGCCGCGCGGCGGCGTTGTCATCATCCAGGAAATTTTTGGCGTGAATGACGACATCCGCGAGACCGTCGACAACTTCGCCAAGGAAGGCTATGTCGCGATAGCACCTGCGCTGTTCGACCGCCACGAACGCGACGCCATCCTCGAATTCAATGAAGACGGCATGTCAAAGGGCCGCGCGCTGAAGGGCGCGCTGGACTGGGATGAAGTGGTCAAGGACGTCAACGCCGCAATCGCGGAAATCGATGGATCGGGCAAAATCGGCGTGGTCGGATTCTGCATGGGCGGTTCGGTGGCGTGGTTCGCCGCGGCCCATTCACCCGTCGCCGCAGCGATTTGCTATTACGGGGGTGATATCCTGGCGCATGAAACCATGGCCCCGAAATGCCCGGTGATGTTCCACTGGGGCGCCGAGGATCATGGCATCCCACTCGACGGGGTCGCCAAGGTAGAAGCCGCCAATCCAGGTATTCCCAGTTTCATCTATGAGGGTGCAGGCCACGGCTTTAGCTGCTCGCGCCGCGGCTCATACCACAAGGAAGCCGCTGGCATCGCGATGGGCCGGACGCTGGAATTCCTGTCGGAGAATGTCGGCTAGCTTACCGCTAACAACTCAAAATACATGACAAAGGCGGGCGGTGCCAATCTGCCCGCCTTTAGTCGTTCTGGTCGGCGAACACCAGAAACGTCCCGCACGCCTCTTCCGAAGACACGATCACGGCGCCGCTGCTGTCCCGCTCAAAGGCGACCTGCTGGCCCGTCAGATACATCGCCGTCACTTGCGGATCAGCCACAGACAGGGTCAATGCCGCCAGACGTGGCAACGCCAAATTCTCATCAATCTTCTTGTCGTAATGCCGTTCGGGGAATGTTTTGGGCGTGACGAACCAGAGCTCGTCCTGTCCCGTATCGACGGTGATGTTGCCCTTGCGCTCATCGCCGGAGACGGCATCCTCGCCGAACAGACGGATATAAGCATCGCGAACCCCATCGAGAGATTCCATCACGATGGTTACTTCGGTGATGCCATTCGCCCCGTTCGGGTGCGACAACCAGTTCGGGCGCCGGATTTTTTCCGGGGTCAGATGCTGGCAGGCAAACGTGTTAAGTCCCGGCGTCAGATCAGCCGGAATGTGGACATTGCGAAACTGCAGAGTCTCATCCCCTTCATCGACTTCCAGCAACCGTTGCAGGTTTTCCGGCGCAGCCGCATCGACCCCTTCACCCAGCAACCAGCGATGGGCGGCGTCAACGTCACCGGTCGCGAGCGCAACATTGAGAAGCCCCTCACCAGTTTCGAGAAACTCGTCGAGGCGATGGATGTACTGGGACGGGTCGATCACCCCGAGCAGTTCGACATAGTCGTTCTCGAACATGATCGTGTAATTGCCGGTGCCCCACCCGATATGCTGCCCGCGCGGCGACAACGTGAAACCAAGCCGGGCGAAACTCTCCCGTGCCCGCTCCAGATCGGCCACCCCGATCAGGGCGTGATCGATCCCCGCGATCGGGCGATCGGTCATCGTTACATTATCGTCAGACATGACACTCAACTCCCCAAGGGACCGCGTACGTCGCAAAATCTGCGCCGGCAGTCCCTGTCCATTCTATAACGTTGGTGGTCTACCCGAAAAAGCAAGCAAACGTCGATCTTGACGTCAGATTCCGCCCAATACCCGGCCTGCAACGGCCTCAAGCCGCTGCGAAACCCGGGGATCCCGAGCTTCCGGCGCGGTAATCAGCGCATGATCAAGACTGGTGTGGCACCCCTGGCCACAGACCGTGTCACGCCCGGCCAATTTCGGGGCCAGCGCCCGGATCAGCGATCGACCCCGATCTGCATTCTCCAGCAGCACCTTTATCACCTGATCCACAGTGACCGCATCGTGGTCGTCGTGCCAGCAATCAAAATCAGTGACCATCGCCACGGTGGCGTAGCAAAGCTCTGCCTCGCGCGCGAGTTTGGCCTCGGGCATGTTGGTCATGCCAATCACCGAGCAGCCCCAGGAACGGTACAATTCGGATTCGGCCCGGCTTGAAAACTGAGGACCTTCCATCACCATATAGGTGCCACCGTGGACCGCTTCGACCCCCACCTCAGAGGCCGCCGCCGCGATCATGTCACCCAACCGACCGCAAACCGGATTGGCCATCGACACATGGGCAACCAGGCCGGTCTCGAAGAACGACTTCACCCGCGCAAAGGTTCGATCAATAAACTGATCGACGATCACAAAAGTTCCCGGCGGCAAATCTTCACGCAGAGACCCGACGGCTGACAGGGACAGAACTTCGGTCACACCCGAGCGCTTCATGGCATCAATATTGGCGCGAAAATTCAACTCCGACGGCGGCACCCGATGGCCCCGACCGTGCCGGGGCAGAAACACGATTTCCTGCCCGTCGAGTTTCCCGAACATCAACTCGTCGGACGGCGCACCAAAGGGGGTGTTCACCGCCTCCCAGCGCACATCACTCAGTCCCTCGATGTCATAGATACCGCTGCCGCCGATGATTCCCAGCACCGGCGGCGTCGTCGAAGCAAAATTCGCGGTCATACAGCCTCGCCCTATTGCGCGCGCGGCAGCAGATCGAGCATTTCGGCGGCGCGGCCGGGCTCCACCGGTTCGGCGTCGAGTTCGCGCATGATCCGCACGGCCTTTTCGACCAGCTGGGCGTTGCTCGCAAACACACCCTTCTCGAGATAGAGGTTATCCTCCAGCCCAACGCGAACATGGCCACCATTGTTTACCGCTTCGGCCACGATCTTGAATTCGGACCGGCTGATCCCGAACGCGGCCCAGTTGGCATTGCGCGGCAGCATGCTTTCCATCACCTGCAGCATCTGCGGCGTGGCCGGCGATCCCCAGGGAATACCCAGGCAAAGCTGGAACAGGGGCGGGCTTTCGATCAGGCCCTTTTCGATCAGGTCGATCGCCAAACGGATATGACCGGGCTCGAACACTTCGATCTCCGGCTTCACGCCGGCGTCCTTGATCATGCTGGCCATGCGGCGCAGATGGTCTGGCGTGTTCATGAACACGGCTTCACCGAAATTCATCGTGCCGCAATCCAGCGTGCAGATGTCTGGACGCAGCTCGAGCACGTGGCGCAAGCGGATTTCCGGGGTGGTCAGGGTCGAACCCTCACCGCCGACCATCGGGTCATCGTCGCTGGGAATAAAGCGTGCGCCTTCGCCTGTAGTCAGGTTGATCAGGATGTCGCAATCAGCATCGCGAATCCGCTCCACCACTTCACGAAAATACGTCGGATTGCCTGAACGCGATCCATCGGGCTCGCGCACATGGATATGGGCGATCGCCGCCCCAGCCTGGCGCGCTTCGATGGCCTCGCGGGCAATCTGCTCCGGCGTGATCGGAAAGTTGGGATGATTCTGAAAGTTCATATGCCCGCCTGTCAGCGCGGCAGTCACGATTGTTTCGCTGGCCATGTTTCCCCCGGTCGAAGTTCAGCAATGTTAGGCAAGATCGTCAGTCTAACGATTCGCACGGATTGCGCTTAAGAAAAAGGCCGCATGCGTTTCAGCAGCGGCCTTCCTCACAAATTCAAATTACTCAGTGATCGATGGTCGACCATAATTTGCGTTTCGCTGCATAGAGAATTGCGCTGAAGATGATAAGGAAGAGCACAACCTTGAAGCCCATCTTCTTGCGTTGCTCCATCTCAGGCTCTGCGGCCCATTGCAGGAAATTGACCACGTCCCAGGACATCTGCGCGACAGTTGCCTTGGTGCCATCCGTGTATTCGACACCATCCTCGGCGAGCGGCGACGGCATGGCGATAAAGCTGCCTCTGAAGAACGGGTTGTAGTATGATCCGTCGGGGACTTCCGTGCCCGCCGGGGCATCGGCGTACCCGGTCAGCAGGGCGTTGATATAATCCGCGCCGCCTGCATGGGCCTTGGTCTGCAACGAAAGGTCCGGAGGGTTCGCGCCGTTATTCGACGCCTTGGCCGCTTCCTCATTAGGGAAAGGCGATACGAACTTGTCCGAAGCGCGGGCGGAACGCTCGAACATCTCACCTTCATCATTGGGACCATCGGTGACGTCAAAATCGGCCGCGATCGCTTTGATCTCATTCTCATTAAAGCCGAGGTCAGCGAGGTTTCGATAGGCCACCTGCTTGAGGCTGTGACAGCCCGCGCAGACTTCCAGGTAAACCTGCAGGCCACGCTGGGCCGACGCCTTGTCGACGGTTCCGAAGATGCCGTTGAAGTGCCATTTTTGGCTTTCAACATGTGCCGCGTCACCCGCGGCAAGGGCAGCGCCTGAAAGCAGCGAAACAGCCGCGATAAGGCCGGTAGCTGCCGCCATACGGCGAAGATTGCAAACGATACCCATTATGCCTTCTCCATCGGCTTGGCAGTTGCAGCCGCACCCGAAGTACCGCCGCCGAGAACAGCTTCGGAAATACTCTTCGGCACCGGCTTAGGGCGCTCGAAAATACCGAGCAAAGGCAACACGATCAGGAAGTGGAAGAAATACCAGAAGGTCGTGATGTATCCGAGATGGATGATCTGGAACCCTTCAACACCGCTGAAGACCGGCGCGTCTGTGGGCTTGCCACCGACATATCCCAGCAGGACACAGTCAAGCAGCAGGATCCAGAGGAACCATTTGAAAATCGGCCGGAACTTCGCGCTGCGCACTGGCGACTTATCGAGCCAGGGCAGCAGGAACAACACAAAGATCGCCCCGAACATCGCAAGCACGCCTGCGAGCTTGGCCTCGATGAACCAGATGTTGAAATCAATTGACCGCAGGATCGCGAAGAATGGCAGGAAGTACCATTCCGGCACGATATGCGCCGGCGTGACCAATGGCGCCGCTTCGAGATAGTTCTCCGGCTCGCCGAAGAAGTTCGGCGCGAAGAATACAAAGGCCGCCATGATGGTGACAAACACCGCCAGCCCGACGCTGTCTTTCATCGTGTAATACGGATGGAACGGCACCGTGTCCTGCGGACCCTTCGGATCCACACCCAGCGGATTGTTCGAACCGGTCACATGCAGCGCGATCACATGCAGGATCACCACCCCGAAAATCAGGAACGGGAAGAGATAGTGCAACGCGAAGAAGCGGTTCAGGGTCGGGTTGTCGACGGAGAACCCACCCCAGAGCAAGGTCACGATGCTATCGCCCACAATCGGGATCGCCGAGAACAGGTTGGTGATCACCGTGGCGCCCCAGAAGCTCATCTGGCCCCAGACCAGCACATAGCCCATGAAGGCGGTTGCCATCATCAAAAGCAGGATGACCACGCCGAGCATCCAAAGAAGCTCACGTGGGCCCTTATAGGAGCCATAATACATTGAGCGAGACATATGAATGAAGACCGCGATGAAGAAGAATGACGCGCCATTGGCATGCAGGTAACGCAGCAGCCAGCCGAAATTCACATCGCGCATGATCCGTTCGACAGAATCGAAGGCCAGCCCGGTATGGGGCGTATACTGCATGGCGAGGAATATCCCTGACATGATCATCATGACAAGCATGAAGGTCAGGATCGCGCCGAAGTTCCAGAACCAGTTAAAGTTCTTGGGCGCCTCGAACTCGGCATATTCCTTTTGCAGATAGGTGAAGACCGGCAGACGGCTGTCGATCCATTTGACGAGGCCGCTTCCCATGCCCCCGGTCTGATTCGTTCCCGCGCTCATGTCTGGCCTCAACCGATCTTAATATTGGTGTCGTTCAGGAATTCATACGGTGGAACCGGCAGGTTCAGCGGTGCCGGACCTTGGCGAATGCGTCCCGACGTATCGTAATGCGAGCTGTGACAGGGGCAGAACCAGCCTCCCCATTTGCCGCGGTTTTCTGAAGGCTTCTGCCCCTTCGGCACACAGCCGAGATGGGTACAGACCCCCACGACCACGAGCCATTCAGGTTTTACCACCCGGACTTTGTCGGTCTGTGGGTCGCGCAAATCACCCAAATCAGTAGATTCAGCTTCGGCGATGGCCTTTGGCGTGCGGCGGTCGATAAAGACCGGCTTGCCCTGCCATTTGACCGTCACGCGCTGACCATTATCGATTTGCGAGATATCAACCTCGGTTTTCGACAGGGCAAGCACGTCGGCGGAGGGGTTCATCGAATTGATGAACGGCCACAATGCCGCGCCAAGGCCGACAGCGCCAAATGCGCCGGCCGAAAGAAAGAGAAAATCGCGGCGGTTTTCTGAGTGACCGTCGTGATCCTGAGTGTCATCGCTCATGAGCAATTATCCTTGGTTCGGCACAGGGGCGCCGCAGGAGTACAAAACATACGCAGATTATTATGAGAGGTATGAAATTTCCCTGAATCCAGCAATGTGACACCGTGCCGCAATGGCCGCGCGGATGCCGTCTCGCCTGCTCGGAGTGAAATCGCCAGAATGCCCCCTCTGGAACCCGTGTACGCCCTAAACTTCGGCCGGATATAATCGAAGTACAAAGTGTTTGCCAAGCCCAGCTTTCATGCCAATTTCGCCGATATCCCGGCAGCCACCCACGCCAGAAAGACCAGCCATTGCGTATCGCGCTGTATCAGCCCGACATACCCCAGAATACCGGGGCGGTTTTCCGCCTCGCCGCATGTCTGGGAATTCCGGTCGACATCATCGAACCCGCTGGGTTTGTGCTGAGCGACGCCAATCTTCGCCGGGCCGGGATGGACTATCTCGACCAGGTCGAATTCGTGCGCCACATGTCCTGGAGGGCCTATCTGGACGCGGCGCCGCCCGAACGCCTGGTGCTCCTTTCGACCCAAGCCACAACGAGGCATGTTGACTTCGTCTTCAACCCAAACGATACGCTGCTACTGGGCCGCGAAAGCAGTGGCGTGCCCGACGACGTCCACGACCGGGCCGATGCCCGGCTCCTTGTGCCGATGCGCGCGGAGACGCGTTCGCTCAATTTGGTTACCGCCCTCACTTTTGTTTTGGGGGAAGCCTTGCGGCAGACCGATGGTTTTCCGCCGCAATAGAAAACGTAGTGGAAAGAACGGGAATGCCCATGTCGCAAACGCCGATACCTGACGATCAACACAAGAACGCGGCCGCCACGTGGTTCGCCGAATTGCGCGATCAGATCTGTGCTACCTTCGAATCCATCGAGGACGAACTCTCCGGCACGATGCAGGATCGCGAACCCGGACGTTTTGAACGTTCCACATGGAGCCGCCCGGATCAGGACGGCGCGCCAGGCGGCGGCGGGGAAATGTCGATCATGCGCGGGCGCGTCTTCGAGAAAGTCGGCGTAAACATCTCCAAGGTCGAAGGCACGTTCTCCGAGGAATTCCGGGCCCGCATTCCCGGGTCCGAGGCCGACGGCAAGTTCTGGGCCGCCGGCGTATCCCTGGTCGCCCATCTGCATTCGCCCCTGGTTCCCGCAGTTCACATGAACACCCGCCATATCGTCACCAGCAAATCCTGGTTCGGCGGCGGCTCCGACCTGACTCCCATGGAACCGAATGACGATGACACGGCAGCATTTCACGCAGCCCTCAAAGCAGCCTGCGACGCCCACGATCCGGCCTATTACAAAAAGTTCAAGGAATGGTGCGACGAGTATTTCTTCCTGCCCCATCGCAACGAGGCCCGCGGTGTCGGCGGTATCTTCTTTGATTATGTGGACTCCGGCGACTGGGACACAGACTTCGCTTTCACCCGGGATGTTGGCCTCGCCTTTCTCGATATATATCCCCGGCTCGTTCGCCAGCACATGAACAAGAGCTGGACCGCCGAACAGCGTGCTCATCAATTGCAGCGCCGGGGCCGATATGTGGAGTTCAACCTGCTCCACGACCGGGGCACCCAGTTCGGCCTCAAAACCGGTGGCAATGTCGAGGCCATTCTGATGTCACTGCCCCCCGAGGTCACCTGGCGGTAGACGGCACCTGGCCGTAACGGAAACTTGGATTTTGTCACGCCTGCGACTTGCTATTAGTATGTGTGCAATCTTCCTGGCGCCCCGCGTCAGGGCACCGAATGAACTGGAAACACCGATGACATTCCTCACCCGCCGGCTGCTTGCGCCGATCTTCGCTTTGGCCCTGCTGCTGGGTGCCTCGTCCGCGCATGCCGAAAACCTCCCGGTAGAGGCCTTCTACGGCCACTTCCAAGGCTCCGGCGTCGCGGAAAACAGCGACAGCCTCTATTTCGGCGTCACCGTGCGTGATCTCGACGTCCGGGTCGGAGCCGAGGGAACCGGTCTGTTCGTCGAATGGACCAGCGTGATCCGGGGCGGTGGTGATCCCAACAAACCGGATGTGCGGCGACGGACCCAGCGCATGTCCTTCGTGCCGTCCGGCAACCCCGGCGTGTTCAACGCAATTGGCGCACAGGACCCGCGCAGCCCTGAAGGGCTGGGCTGGACCAGCATCAACGAGCGCACATTGACGGTGCATGTGATGCGGATCACGCCTCAGGGCGGATATGTGATCCAGACCTATGACCGGACCCTTGAGGGAACTGGCATGCAGCTCAAATTCGTCAACGTCGCCGACGGCGAGCCCGTGCGTCAGGTCGATGCAAGGCTCGTCAAGGTCGGCAACTAACCCAAAGCCCGAAAGGCTGCTCGCTGATGTTCCCGGGACCCCTGATCCGTTCAACGGCGTACGCCGCCGCGGTCGTGCTCGCATCCCTGCACGGGGCCCACGCAAATGACGCGGTCGAGAAATTCTACGGCTCTTATGTTGGCTCGGGCACAGCCGAGGTGGGGAGTAAAACCCAGATCCGCGATCTCGATGTCACCATCGAGAGCTACAAGGATGAAGGCTTTACGTTGAAATGGATCACCGTGGTGCGTGGTGCAGATGGCGCGCGCACCGGCGATGACGTCAAGCGCCGCGAGGTCTCGGAAAACTTCATCCCGATCGAAGACAAGGAAAACGTCTTCGTGCTGGCCCCCAAGGGTGGCCTGTTCCAGAAATCCGATCTGCCCAATCCGCTGCTCGGTGACGCGGTCCGCTGGGCCGCCCTCGAGGGTGACGACATGACTGTCTATTCGCTGGCCATCAGTGACACCGGCGGTTCAGAGCTCCAGGTCTACCGGCGCTCCCTGACCGCCAAAGGCATGGACATCACCTTCATGCGCCTGCAGGACGAACAAGTGAAAGTCCGCATGTCGGGCACAATGGTGCGCACCAAATAGCGCGGGCATTTTCCAAACACCTCATGCTGAGCTTGTCAAAGCATGAGGTTCGCCCGCCCCTTCGTCAGGCTCAGGGTGAGGCCGATCGGGGATTGGGCGCAAGAAAACTAGCTGTCAATCCGCCGCCGCAATTCGTTCAGGCAGGCTGCGCGATCCGCATCGAACCCACCATCGATCCACCAGGCCTCGACCGCATCAAGCAGGCGACTGACTTCAGGCCCCTGCGGCACACCGAGATCGAGCACGTCGGCACCGCGGAGGCTGAATTCCGGCATCGGGTAACTCTCGGGCGCATGCAACACCTCGCGCCAAGCGGTCATGCGGTCATCATCCAGAGCCAAACCTGTCGTAATTTCCATGGCCCAGTTCAGCAACACAGTGTCACGCCAGGAAAGCTCTCCAACCCTGTACAAATATGTACGGCGCTCCACGATTGTGAGCTCCGGGCCAATTTCAGTGGCGCGCACCAACAAACTTACCAAACGTCCCGCTTCGGCCCTGGACAATCGCAAGCGTCCGGCAATCTCGCGCGCCGCAGTCTCGTTCAAAATCATCGATACGAGACGGCGCACGAAGACCGAAGAATCGTCCCGATCATCTCGATCGTCCAGGCGCACGAGCGCAGCAAGACCATCAATGTTTTGCAGCTGTGGCAGAGCGACCGACAGTATTTTTGCCTCAAACATCGCGCGCAAACTGGCGACAGGATCACCTGAGGTCAGTAGTTTTTGGATTTCGGCACAGACCCGTTCACCCGAGAGATCGTTCACCATGCCCGCGTGGTTCATACACGCGGTTAAACCATCTCGATCAAAAACACCGATATCCAGTTGTGCGTGAAAACGGAAGAATCGCAGTATCCGCAGCGCATCTTCCTGGATGCGTTCGTTCGGATCTCCGATAAACCGCACCCGGCGTGCTTTTAGGTCTCCCATGCCTCCGAGCGGATCAAACACATGTCCTTCCGCATTCGCATAAAGCGCGTTCATGGTGAAGTCGCGGCGCGAGGCGTCGAGATTCCAATCGTCGGTAAAAGCCACTTTCGCGCGGCGGCCGTCGGTTTCCACATCGACCCGCAACGTGGTGATCTCGAAGGCCCGGCTATCTGCATGGGCGGCCACCGTGCCGTGGTCGGCACCGATCGTGTGGTAGCCGATCCCCGCAGCATCAAGCAGGCCCATCACCGCGTCCGGCGCGTGCACGGTCGCGATATCCACGTCGCCCACTTCGCGCCCGAGCAACGCATCGCGTACACACCCCCCCACAAAGAGCGCAGTCGGACCATCACTATCCGCAATGGAAATAGCCGCCATCACCGACCGGGTTGCGGGATCGGACATCCATGGCTGGATTGGAATGGTTTCGACGGGCGTCACGTTGGTTTCGTCCCCTGCACGTTATGAACTCGCTAGCGCCAGCGCGCGCGGTCCCCGGTCAGAACCTCATAAAGATTGATCAACATACCCGCCGTCGCGCCCCAGATGTAGCGATCCTCGAACGGCAGCACGTAGAAAAAACGACGCTTGCCCCGGATCAACCGGCTCTGACGTTCGTGATTGGCCGGGTCGAGCAGAAACGACAAAGGCACTTCGAACACATCAGCCACTTCATCGGGGGCGAGCACCATATCGAATCCCGGCTCGATCAGTCCGACCACCGGCGTGACCGCAAACCCGGTGCGCACTTCATAAGTGTCGAGGCGTCCGATGATTTCGGCCGCGTCGTGGGGCAGACCGATCTCTTCATGGGCTTCGCGCATCGCGGCATATTCCGGCGAAGTATCGTCCGGATCAATCCGCCCGCCGGGAAAGCTGATTTGCCCGGCATGGGCGCGCAGATCGGCTGAACGTTGGGTCAGCAGGATCGTGAACCCGCTGTCATGGGCCACCAGGGGCACCAGAACGGCAGCCGGTTTGAGCGGCGGCTCCGGGCGCATTCCGACTTCATTAAGATCGTGATCTCCGCGCCGGTTACCGGCGGAATCGATCGCGCTGTCCAGATCCACCTCGAGCACCTGGGTCAGCGCCAGGCCCGACCCGCGTCGGCGCGAGAGATACGGCTGCGCCTCGCGCACCCGGTCGATTACATGCTCACGATTCACCGCGAAATCCCCTGGTCCGCATCAGCCTCAAGCGGGAAGAAGACGCCCCCACTCCAGACCCCAAGCCGGTCTTTTGACCCCGTATCGACCACAAGTTCGGCCAGCGCGTAATACACGGACCGGGTCAGTAAGGCTTCGAGGCGGTCGCGCACCAACACATACGGAGACGGCTCCCCGCTAGATTCGTCAAACGCGATCCGGATCGGATGATCGGATCCCGCCGTCACGGTTTCGTCAAGATTGGTGCGGAAGATGAGGTTCTGGTCGCGGCCTTCGCCCTCGACATTCATCTCCACAGCGGTGAACGGCGCGTCATCCACGTCGATCCGGCCCCGCTCAACAGGTGTTTCGAGCCAGAACTGACCGTCCTCATCGCATTTGAGGGCCGATGAAAACAGCGTGACCAGCGGTTTACGCTCAATTGGAGAGCCGCGATAATGCCACATCCCATCACGGGCAATACGCATGTCAAAATGCCCACAGTCGATTGGCACGCGCGCGGAACGGGACGACGACCGGGATTTTTCGAGCCGATCGAAAAGTCCCTGCGGATCACCTTTCGGGGGGGCGCCGGTGTCTGCAGAATTTTTGTTGATGTCGGAACTCATGATGCGCCCACAATAGCATCGGCAGGAGCAATGTGATGCCTTCAGGTGAACTTATAAGTTCCGATCTAAATCCGTCGATGACAGATTCTATTTTCGAGGATATCGAACGGGTCGGCGAGCAACTGGAATCGGTGCAGGCCGAGATAGGCCGGGTGATCTTCGGACAACAGGACGTCATCGACGAAACCCTAATCACCCTCCTCTCTGGCGGACATCTGCTGCTGCTTGGCGTGCCCGGCCTGGCCAAAACCCGATTGGTGGAAACCCTCGGCACCGTGGTGGGCCTCGATAGTCGCCGGGTTCAGTGCACCCCTGATTTAATGCCCGCCGACATTGTTGGCTCGGAAATTCTCGACGAGACCGAAGATGGCCGCGCGTTCCGTTTCATCCCCGGACCGGTCTTCGCCCAGATGCTGATGGCCGATGAAATCAACCGGGCCAGCCCGCGCACCCAATCAGCGCTGTTGCAGGCCATGCAGGAACGCGAAGTATCGGTCGCCGGCCACACTCATGTTCTGCCCAAACCGTTCCATGTTCTGGCAACCCAGAACCCCATCGAGCAGGAGGGCACCTATCCCCTGCCCGAAGCTCAGCTCGACCGTTTCCTCCTACAGGTCAATGTCGACTACCCGGACCCCGAAGCCGAGCGACAGATGCTCCTCGCGACCACTGGGGTGGAAGAACGCCATTCGACCAAGGTCATGGACGCTTCCCAGCTCATGCTCGCGCAAAATCTCGTCCGGCGATTGCCGGTGGGCGAAAGCGTCGTCGAAGCTATCCTCGCGCTTGTGCGTTCGGGTCGCCCCGGTGTTTCGGACCGCGACGAGGTCAAGGAGAGCGTGGCCTGGGGACCGGGCCCGCGCGCCAGCCAGGCCCTGATGCTCGCCACAAGAGCCCGCGCGCTTCTGCAAGGCCGCGTGTCTCCGTCTATCGACGACGTGGTGGCACTTGCCCCGGCAATCCTGCGCCACCGCATGGCGCTGAATTTCGCGGCCCGCGCCGATGGCCAAACTCTCGACGCGGTCATCAGCCATCTTTGCGATCCGTTCCGGTAGACGCGCGATCGTCACACACCACACATGATGAGCTCCGCTCCCGATAACGGTCCGTCGACCAGTTCGACGACCGTGCCCAGGACCGAACCACCCACCCGCCGGGACGGTGAGGCGCTGGCCGCCGCGTTCCCGCCGCTCCTGGTGGCTGCGGACCGCGTCGCCTCAACCGTTGCACAAGGGGTGCACGGCCGCCGACGCGTCGGTCAGGGCGAGACTTTCTGGCAGTACCGGCGTTTCGAATATGGTGACAGCCCGCAGCAGATCGACTGGCGCCGTTCGGCGCGGTCGGATCAACTTTTTGTCCGCCAGACCGAATGGGAAGCCGCACAAAGCATCTGGCTGTGGCCGGACCTGACCGCTTCAATGCGCTACCGCTCGCATCGTAACCTGCTCGAAAAGCAGGAGCGCGCCGCCGTCCTCACCCTGGCGTTGGCCTCCCTGCTGACCCGTGGCGGGGAACGCATCGCCTTGCTCGACAAGCCCGAACGTCCCGCTACCGGCCGCGCGGCCCTCGATCGTGTGGCGCTTTCAATCCTGCGCGATATGGCGCGCGACCCGGTCCACGAGAACTTGCCGCAGCAGCCGCCACTGCCGCGCTTTAGCACTGTGGTGCTGATCAGTGATTTCCTGGTGGAAGAAACACAACTCGTCGACCTGCTCGGCCGGATCGCGGCCCGGGGGGTTCGCGGGCATTTGGTCCAGGTCCTCGACCCCAGCGAGACCAGCATGCCGTTCCGCGGCCGCACCCGGTTTCGCGGCCTGGAAGACGAAGGTGAGTTGCTGGTCGGCCGCGCAGAATCTCTGCGCGACGACTATCTCGGCCGTCTCGACAGCCTGCAGGACTGCCTGCAGACCTTCGCCCGACGCGCGGATTGGACCTATGCCCTCCACCAGACCGATGCGCCTCCCGAACCGGCGCTACTGGGCTTGTTTACCGCCATGACCGAGGCACAACATGCCCGGAGTTAACCCAGCATGCTGAGCCTGGGCCCCTTGTCCTTTGCTGTGCCGTGGCTGCTCCTTGCGCTGGTAACCTTGCCGGCCCTGTGGTGGCTGCTGCGGACCGTACCGCCTGCACCATCGCGGGTGATTTTTCCCGCTATCCGATTGCTGTTCGGGCTGAACCAGCACGAGGAAACCCCGCACCGCACCCCGTGGTGGTTGCTCGCCCTGCGCCTGGTGCTGGCCGCGCTGGTGATTTTGGCCCTGGCCCACCCGGTGCTCGACCCTGGCCGATTATTGCGCGGCAGCGGACCGCTTGTTCTGGTAATCGACAATGACTGGAGTGCGGGTCGGAACTGGGACGAGCGCCATGAGACGGCCCTGGCGCTGATCGACGAAGCCGACCGCGAAAACCGCTCGGTTTATATCGCCAGTACCGCGCAAGGCAGCACGGCTTCTGGCGTGCCCTTACGTCCGCTGACCACGGCTGAAGCCCGCGACCAAATTCGCTCCCTCTCCCCACAACCATGGGCCGGCGATCACGGAACAGTTCTGGCCCGCATCGAAGCGCTGGAACTATCTGGCTCGGCGAACGCGGTGTGGCTGTCGAGCGGGCATAGCAAAGCCGCCACCGGGGATCAGCCCAACCCATCAAACCTTCTCGAATCTGCGCTCCAACGTCTGGGCGCGCTGCGGATCATTCAGCCCGCCGGACCAGACATGCCGTTGCGCCTGTCAGGAAGTGAAAGCACCGTGGAAGGTCTGCGTATCACTGTCACCCGCAGCGCTACTGACGGGATAAATTCAGCGGCCCTGATCGCCACTGACGAAGCCGGACGGCTACTCGCCCGCGAACTGGTCTCATTCCCCGCCGAATCTTTGTCGAGTGAAACGACGATCGCAGTACCCAGCGAATTGCGGAACCGTATCGCCCGAGTGGTTCTCGAAGGATCGACCACAGCGGGCGGCACGCTGCTGTTCGATGAAGCTTCACGCAGACGACCGGTGGGACTGGTTTCCGGGGATGGCGCCCAGGTAAACCAACCCCTGCTGGGCAACGCGTTCTACCTGAACCGGGCTCTCGAACCCTTCGCCGAGATGCGTACGGGCACTATCGCCGAGTTGCTTGAGCGGCGTCTCGCCGTTCTGGTGCTTTCGGATATCGGCAATCTCACCGGCACCGAAATCGAAAAGCTGGAATCCTGGATCGAGGGTGGCGGCGTACTTGTTCGCTTTGCCGGCCCCAATCTGGCCCAGGGCAGTGATGCCCTGCTCCCCGTCGCCCTGCGCCGCGGCGGTCGCGTCTTCGGTGGCGTGATGAGCTGGGAACGCCCGGCCAAGCTCGCCCCGTTTGATGCTGCTTCGCCCTTCGCAGGACTATCGGCAACCGACGACGTGATCATCCGCCGGCAGGTCCTGGCACAGCCCTCTCCCGAACTGGCGGACAAGACCTGGGCCCGCCTGAATGACGGTACCCCGCTGGTCACAGGCGAAAAACGTGGCAATGGCTGGCTGGTCCTCTATCACACCACCGCCAACGCCGAATGGTCTTCCCTCGCGCTCTCGGGCATCTATGTCGACATGCTGCGCCGGTTGATCGCCCTCAGCCAGGGCGTAAGCGCAGAGATAACCTCCCGCCCGCTGCCGCCGCTCGCCAGCCTCGATGGGTTTGGGAGCCTGGGTGATCCCCTGCCGACCGCGCGCCCGCTTCCTGTCGGCGCGCCGGACGACGCCACACCAGGACCGGCAAACCCGCCCGGCTTCTACGGCAACACGCAAGCGCGCCATGCCTTCAATCTGGGACCCCACCTCAATCCAACGCTCTTTCAGACCCAGTCACCCGGGGTCGAGATCGCCACATATGGCCCCACTCGACAGACCGACCTCCGCGCCGCGCTCCTCGCCACCGCCTTTGCATTGCTGCTGATTGATTTCCTGATCTCACTGGCCTTACGTGGGCACCTGCCCTTGCGCCGAATAGCCGCCTCGACAGCGGTTGCCGGCACCCTCGTGAGTGCCGGATTGCTTTTCGGCTCTAGCCCGCTTCAGGCCCAGACCAGTGACAGCTTCGCGTTGCAATCCACCGGAAAGACCCATCTCGCCTATGTGCTGACTGGCGACAGCAAGGTCGACGAGACCAGCCGTGCTGGCCTGTCGGGGCTCGGCCTCATCATCTCCCAACGTACTTCCGTGGAACCTGGTGACCCCATCGGCCTGAACATCGAGCGCGACGAACTGGCTTTCTTCCCGCTGATCTACTGGCCGATGACCGACAATCAACTCGCGCTTTCGGATGCAACGAAGGCTCGGATCAACCTTTTCCTGCGCAATGGCGGCACCATCGTCTTCGACACTCGTGACCAGAACCTGTCCGGCATTGGCGGGGTCGGACCGGGCACGAGGGCGTTGCGGAACCTTGTCGAGGGTCTCGACATGCCAGCTCTGATCGAAGTGCCCGGAGAACATGTCCTCACCAAATCATTTTATCTGCTGCACGATTTCCCGGGCCGCTGGGATGGCGGACGGGTTTGGGTCCAGCAACCTGACAAACGGGTCAATGACGGTGTTTCCTCCGTCATCATCGGGTCCAACGATTACGCCGGTGCCTGGGCCATCGATAGCACGGGCCGCCCGATGTTTCCCATCGTGCCCGGCAGCGCACGCCAGCGCGAACTGGCATTCCGGTTTGGTGTGAACCTCGTCATGTATGCGCTCACCGGCAACTACAAGGCTGATCAGGTGCATCTTGATGCGATCCTCGAGCGGCTCGGTCAGTAGGGGCACGGCGCGATGAACAACCTCCTGATTGTCTGGGACCCACTCCTGCCCATTTTGGCCCTCAGGGCTATGGCCGGGGTCGGCGTATTGGTCATGGCGCTCGGCGCGCTTTCGCCACGCCTGGGCATCCCCGCACCGGGCACCCTCTGGCGGGCCGGTGCCGCATTGGGAATTCTGATCGCCCTGGCCAATCCTTCGCTGGTGGTCGAGGACCGGGAAGCCCTGTCGGATATCGGCCTGGTCATCGTCGACCGCTCACCCAGCCAGTCGATCCAAAATCGCACCGTCCAAACCGATCAGGCGCTGGCCGGCATCGAAGCTTGGTCCGCGGGTGAAGCCAATTTCGAACTCCGGGTGGTGAGCGCCCCCAACCGTGAAACCGACGCGGCCCCGGCAGGCCTTCGGGATGGCACTCATTTATTTGGCGCACTCGAACGCGCCATGGCCAATATCCCGCCCGAGCGGTTTTCCGGCGCGGTGATGATTACTGATGGACGGGTTCATGACGCGCCACAAAATATCACCCGCCTGAACATCGATGCACCGATACACACGCTGATCACCGGCGCGCGCGACGCCGGAGACCGACGCCTCACAATCGCCCAAAGCCCCGGCTTCGGAATAGTCGGTGATGAAGTCCGCCTGACATTGCGGGTCGACGAACCCCATGCGGTTCGTGCGCGTCAGGCACAGCTAACAATCCGACGCGACGGTGAAGTCCGCGGCCGCACCACGCTTATTCCTGTCGGGGTCGACCCGAACGGGGCCAATATAAATGAGAACTGCGGCTCCACCCATCCCGAAATCGCCGCGGCGGCCGTGGTCGCCCATGGTGCCGACGTTGGGATTTGTCTTGATGGCGATGCGGATCGCGTGGTGATTATAGATGAGAACGGTCAGGCGGCGGACGGTGACCAGATTATGGCGCTTCTGGCTGCACGCTGGGCCGACGAAGCGCGGCTTAATCATGGCACATTGGTCGCCACGGTAATGTCTAACCTTGGTCTAGAGCGGTTTTTACAAGGTCGGGGCTTGCGGTTGGAACGTACGCCGGTCGGTGACCGTTATGTGGTGGAGGCGATGCAGCGTGGTGGCTGGAATTTGGGCGGCGAGCAATCAGGCCATATCGTTATGACCGATTATGCCACCACTGGTGATGGGTTAATGGCCGGAATGCAATTTCTGGCAGCGATGGCCTCAACAGAGCGCTCTGCCAGCGCTTTGGTGCGCAGTTTTGAGCCAGTGCCGCAACTGCTGAAAAATGTCCGGTTCGGCTTGGGTCAGGCGCCACTTGAAACTGTGGCTGTGCAAGCTGCAATCGCTAGCGCTGAGGCCGACCTTGCCGGGACAGGGCGGCTGCTGATTCGCAAGTCCGGCACCGAACCGCTGGTGCGCGTGATGGCCGAATGCGAGGATGACCATCTTTTGCAACGGGTTGTTGGGGATGTTGTCGCCGCTGTCGAGGCAGCTGTTTAAGGTTCGAATGGGGATTGACGCAGCGCGGGTGCAGGCGTAGGGCCAAGCTTGCGCGGAGGGCCGGATGGCCGCGGGCCCGCAAGGGCGCGAGGAAAGTCCGGACTCCAAAAGGCAACGGTGCCGGGTAACGCCCGGGCGGGGCAACCCGACGGAAAGCGCCACAGAAAACAAACCGCCGTCGTGCAGGGCCTTGCCTTGCAGGCTCGACGGTCAGGGTGAAACGGTGGGGTAAGAGCCCACCGGGGGGCTGGTAACAGCCGCCGCATGGCAAGCCCCACCGGGAGCAATGCCGAATAGGGACCTTGCGCGGGTTTGATCGGGTCTCCGATATCACCGCAGGCAGCCTTTGCCCAAAGGTCCGGGTTGGCAGCTAGAGGCGCGCGGGCAATCGCGCGTTTAGAGGAATGGTCATCACCGGGACGCTGTCCCGGAACAAAATCCGGCTTACAGGCCCTCCGCGCATCTTCAATCTTGAAATCCCTGTTGACTTGGGGGCAGGACCAGCTAAAAAGCGCCCTTCAAGGGAATTTTACCGGATGCGAAAATATCCGGTGCAGGAGACGACTTATGGCGAAGCCTACCACAATCAAAATCCGCCTGAACTCGACAGCGGGAACCGGACATTTTTATGTCACCAAGAAAAACGCTCGGACGATGACTGAAAAAATGACCGTGCGTAAATACGACCCGGTTGTGCGCAAGCATGTCGAATATAAAGAAGGCAAAATCAAGTAAACCCTGTTCGGGTTTGCTGAAGCCTCGTTTTGCACGGGGCGCAGATTTACAAAAACCCTGTTCGCGCATTGGTGTGGCAGGGTTTTTGTTATTTTCCCATATGTTCAAAGCTGCTTACATGGCGAGTTGCATGGGAGCTGACCTTTTCCATATTTACCCTTTCATGCCCGCAGACCCTCTATTGGGTGAGCACCTATGGGTTGCTTGCAACGCAAGTTAAAAACGGGCCTAGTACGAGCAACCGGAAACAAGAGAGGCAAGT